>Ga0255338_1000169_pt1 | contig 265253 bp, 227 predicted proteins | sample MeOH1_35cm_T4_19_FD_203715 | JGI IMG/M metagenome (GOLD analysis project Ga0255338, IMG submission 203715) | Sandy soil microbial communities from University of British Columbia, Vancouver, Canada - MeOH1_35cm_T4_195 | ecosystem: Engineered > Artificial ecosystem > Sand microcosm >... | reverse complement strand
TAGTCGTGATGCGCTCGAGCTTCATGAAGGGCAGCGGCTTCCTCGCGCTCGGACCGCAGTTCATCGCGATGGCTGCGTTCTCGGCCGCGATCTTCGGCTTCGCTATCACCCGCTTCCACAAGAAGCTATCGGACTAGGAGAGCTCGCATGGTCAGCACCAACGGCGACGCGATCGTCGTCGACGAACTCACCAAGCGCTTCGGGTCGTTCACCGCGGTCGACCATGTGTCGTTTCGCGTGAAACGTGGCGAGATCTTCGGCTTCCTTGGACCCAACGGGTCGGGCAAGACGACCATGATCCGCATGCTGTGCGGCGTCATCGATCCCACGAGCGGGTCGGCGAACATCCTCGGATTCGACACGGCCAAGCAGGCCGAGGACGTCCGGCGGCGCATCGGCTACATGTCGCAGAAATTCTCGCTCTTCGAGGATCTCACCGTCGACGAGAACCTGCGCTTCTACGCCGGCGTGTACGGCCTGGACGCGGACCGGTTCGCGCGTCGGCGGGAGTACATCCTGCGGATGGCGGACCTTGTCGGGCGCGAGAACGAACTCACCGCGAACCTCTCCGTGGGCTGGAAGCAACGCCTCGCCCTCGGCTGCGCAACCATCCACGAGCCGGAGCTGATCTTCCTCGACGAGCCGACCTCGGGTGTCGACCCGAACGCCCGCCGCCGCTTCTGGGAACTGCTCTACGAGCTAGCCGAGAGCGGCGTCACGCTCTTCGTCACCACGCACTACATGGACGAGGCCACGCACTGTCACCGCCTCGCGTTCATCTACCGGGGGCGCCTCGTGGCCGAGGGAACGCCCAGCGAGATCCGCACTGAGTGGATGCGCGACACGATCGTCGAGCTCGACGTCGACGACGCCGAAGCGGCGCTCATCGCCCTCGAGGGCGTGCCGAGCGTGCGCGAGGCGTACCTCGAGGGCGCCCGACTGCACGCGAACGTCGGAAGGCTGACCGCCGAGGAGGCCGGGCTCGAGCGCATCCTCGGCGAACAGGGGATCGTCGTGCACTCTGCGGGCGCCGTCGAGCCGACGCTGGAGGATGTGTTCGTCAACCTCGTGTCCGAGCAGCGCGAGGAGGTGGCGGGGTGATCCTCGGTGCTGCTTCAGGCACCCCGACCGGCGACGTCCGCTTCTTCCGCGACTTCGTTGAGGGCCGACCGGGCGAGATCCTCGACGCCGCGCTCGCCGTCTTCGCCGAGGAGGGGTTCGACCGCGGGACGATGCGGCAGATCGCCGCTCGCGTGGGCGTGAGCGAGCCGGCGCTGTACCGTCACTTCGCGAGCAAGGACGAGTTGTTCGACCGCTTCGTGGAGCTCGCGGGCGAGCGGCAACTACAGCAGGTCGAGGTCGTCCTGCGAACGATCGACCCCACGACCTTCCCGGACGGCATCCGGCAGACACTCGACACTGTCCGCTGCGGCATGGTGGGCGTCGTGCCCGTCATCAAGGTGATCGTCACCGAGGCGCTTCGTCGGCCATCCGTGCTCGCCGCGTGGCGCGAGCACTTCGTGGGCCCGCTCCAGGACCGGATCGCACTCGTCGTGAAGCGCATCGACGCGCACTTCGCCGTGGAGACCTCCGCCGAGGAGTTCGCCGGCCGCGTGCGCTTCGTCATGGGCACGATGCAGGGCTACATGATCACGAGCCTGCTCTTCGGTAATGCAGGCGCCGACACGTACCTCGAGACCACGATGGACGCGATGGGCTGGACCGCCGGGCGCTAGAGCGGATTGCCGGCGGCTGCCACCTCGTCCAGGTATATGTAGGCACCAGGGGTTGCCGCGCCGTCACTCGCATAGAACAAGTTCACGCCGCTGATGGGCGTCGATGAGTAGGCGTATCGAGCGCCCCCGTTGTCATCGCCCCCGGCGCTCGTTCCGACATACAGGCCGTAGGTGTTCGTCGCCGTGTCGAAGTCGAGCGAGAACCAGTACTCGGTGTTCGCCTGCAGGGGCGCCACTGCCCGAGGGGTTCCGCCATCGATCACGTAGACGTTCGTGTCCTCGAGCTTGACCGCGGCAGCGAGGTCGCGAAACTGCGACGTCGTTCCATTGCCGAGGTAGTAGGTGCCATGGCGTTTTCCGTTCGCGATCGTGGCTCCGGTCCGAGCTGACCAGTACAGGTAGATGCGAGAACACGTGGCGAAGGTTCGATAGACACAAGAAGCCAGGGGTCCAGCAGTCGAACGCAGCGCCTGGGCTGTTTGACACAGGCCACCTGATTGCACCGCCCAACCTGTACCGTCCTGCAACCAGTTCGTCGGCAGACTGCCGACGGCATCCAGGTCGAACTGGTCATAGAACAGGTCCTGAAAGGGCTTCAACGTCGTGAACGGAACTGCGGCCGAAGCCGTCCCGCCGTCATGGTCGTCGAGATGAACCCATGCGTCGTAATCGGTGTTGGGCGACAGACCGCCGACGTATTGAGGGGTCTTGAACGGACGCGGGGGGTTCGTAGTGCTGCTCCAGTCGGGTGCAGCACCACGGGGAACGATGAGGAATCGAGCGTCGACTGTCTGTCCATAGTCCGGGTCCAGATACGCCGCCGACAAGGTGCAACCCCGATCCCAGATGTCCGAGACGCGGGGACCCGTGACGATTGACGGCGGGCGATTTGGCGGGAGGGTCCTGACGTGAATGGCGGGACTAATCATCACGCCCAGCTCGTCCTGGTCGTCCAAGCGAATGTAGACGTTGTATGACGTGTCGGGTTGGAGACCGGCGACGGCTTGAGGGCTGGTAAACGTTGGAGCGGAGCTCCAGTCCAGGGACCATCCGTCACTGTGGCCCAGCCCGCCGAACACGATCACTCCGCTGCTCGGCACGACCTGGTACTTCGCGTCGACGGTTCGCCCCGGATTGTCGGGGTCGGCGTAACCCGCCAACAGCACGAAGCTCGTCCGGCCGAGTTGCGAGACGGTGATAGGCGACGTGAAGACCGGCTTGGCGTTCGGCTGCCCGGCCTTGAACCTGACCGACGAGGCCCACTCGCCGCCGTGCCCGTCGCTCAGTTGCACGTACGCGACGTATCCCTTGCCGGGGTCTAACCCGGTGACAGCGACAGGACTCACGAACGTGGGCGCGCCGTTCCAGTCCGGCTGTTCGCCAGCCGCTAGGACCCGATACTTGGCGCCAACGGGAAAGCCATCGGGATCGCCGTACGCTGCGGACAACGTGCAGCTCCTCCTCGTGACGTCGGAGACCGACGGACCGGCTGCGAAATACGGCGAGCCGTAGGTCGTGCTTTTCGCAGGCGCGGAGTAAGGACCAACCATGATGAGGTTCATCGCTCGCACACGGTAGAAGCACGTCGTTGCCGAAGGCAAAGTGCGGTCGACGAGGGACGTGGTCCACGACGTGGCAATTTCGCGCCAGCCCGTCGCGCCGTCCCTACTGCGTTCGATTCGGTAGTACAGGAGCCCCGGTTTGTCGCTCGCGGGATTCCATTGCAGCGAGATCGAGCCGCGCCCGCCCTCGGCCACGAGGCCTGTGACTTGGCCCGCCGGGCGAAGGTCAGGGAAGTACATGATCAATACAGTGTCGTCGTGCTCTTCGAGGTTCTCGCCCCGCGCCGACAGCGTCGTCCCGTCGTCGAATTCGAGGGTGATCTCCGCCCAGTCCTTGCCGTCGGCCGAATTGCCGAGTCGCGCGTACCAGCCCGGCAGCAACTCCGCCTTGCTCCACGCATCACCGCTCTCGCGCGAGGCGGGCGTCAGGATGACGCTCGCCGTGCCGTCCGGGTTGTGAGACCACTGGTCGGGGCTCCCGTTGGCGAGAATAGTGACTGGGTTCCTGTGTAGCAGGTCGTACACCTGGGCGTACGTGCCGAAGTTGGAATCGCCCGTCTTCACGACCACCTTTGCCGACTTGAGAAGCGGCCCGGCCGGAGTCATGCGCGTGAATTTGATGATGCCGTCGTCCTTTGTTAACCGGAAGTCGCACGCTTTCAGGTCGAGCCTCGAACCATCCTCGAAGTTCAGGCGCACCTCTGCCGTGTCGACTGCCCACGTATCGTTGCCGTATGGGGTGCTCCAAACCGTGACCTGGAAGTGCTCGCACTCGCTCTTCAACGCCGGCCCGGTCGTCATCGCCATCCAGTCCGTGTGCGAGTGATCGTCGTAATGGGCCTCAGGAGCACACCACAGACGGACGAGGTACCGTCCGTCATTGGCGTGTACTTCCACCGTCACCCCCGTGTCCGAATCCTTATCCTCGTCGCCCGTCCAGAAGCGTACCTCGGCGTTCTGAAGTCGCGTCTCGGACAGGATGGAGCGCAGGCTGGCGGTCGCAGTCGGAGGGGCGAACTCGAGCACGCCGTGGTCGTGATGCAGGTCCGCGCCTCGGAAGGACAGGTAGTTCTTGAAGCTCAAGTCGCTCATGACGACTCCCTTGATCGGCTGGCGCTGACTAGACGCCGGAGGACACGGCCACGCACGGGCGAAGGAACAGCCGCGGGCTACTGGAGCCCGACGAGCAGGCGAACCGTGCCTTGTCCCTCTGCCAGCGTGCCGAGCGCCTTGCCGACGATAGCGCCGAAAGCGCGAGCGGAGTCATCGGCGCGCATGCCGTGACCGGGCGTGGGAGAAGTGGTGATCATGTCCCCCACCCCGATTGCGCCATACGATGCATCGACACGGCAGTGGACCGTGCCGACGAGCGCCAGGGGCAGATGGTCACTCTGGTCGACGCCACGATTCAAAACGACCCCCGGGCGAAGGTCGCCCGCGCCCGACACCACGCCTGCGACGCACTTGTCGTAGGCGGAGTCGCACTCGCGGAGCGTCCCGTCCTCGGCGATCACCAGGATGCTGCCGGGCGCCACCGATTCGGCCGCCTGGACGGCGAATGCTTCGGCGCAGTCCGCGCCCGTCAGGATCACGTCGCCGGAGACACGGATGCTGCCGTGAACATCGAGTTCGGCATACGGAGTGCGGGTGCCGATACCAACGCGGCCGTCCTGACGAATCGTCATCCGAGGGCGGCCCCCCGTGTAGAACTCAAGGTCCCAGCGGCTCTCCGTGCCGTCCTTGCGCGTAGAGGCGATTCCTTCGCCACTGTGGGAGCCAAAGGTGATGCCGTTCTGCAGCCCGCCGGCGTTCGCGTCGGCCTGGTCGACATTCAGGCCACCGTTAACACTCAGGTTCTGTTCCGGCGCTCGGGTGCCGACACCCACCTTGCCATCTTGCGCGACGAACAATCGCGAGATGAAGCCCGTAAAGAAGTCGAGGCCGAACCTCCCGTCCTTGCCGACTTTCCGAGTCGACGAGATTCCCTCGCCACTACGGGAGCCGAACGTGATGCCCGGCTGCACAGTCCCCTCATTCGTATCCGCTTGATCGACATTCAGTCCAGCGTTGACACTCAGGTTCTGCTCGGGCTTGCGGGTGCCGACCCCAACCCAACCGCCGTGCTCGAGGAAGAGGCGGGACTTGCCGTCGGTGAATAGGTCCAGGCCGAAGCGTCCGTCCTTGCCTTCCACCCGCGTGGACGAGATGGCTTCACCGCTGCCCGATTCGCCGAAGGTGATGCCCGGCTTCGCGGTACCCTCGTTCTTGTTCGCTAGGTCGACGTTCAGATTTCCATTGATGCTCACGTTTGCATCGAACGCCTGATCAGTCACGGCTCCCCCTTGTGCTTGCGTTAGTAGAACGCGCGATTTCGCAGCGATGCCCCAGTGCACGTGACGATTCGCGCACGTGCTAGCGGATCGCTTGACCCCTTGTGCGGAGCATACACCGACTGAGGACTTAGGCAAGACGTTATGCGGGGGCATGTATCAGGACTAGTGATGCGGTGAATCGCAGCCACCCCGCTTACTCCCCGCGGCGTTCGGGGATGCCTTCCTTGATTCGCCCGAAATCGGAGGGAGGCCATGGCCGAGGGCGTCGACACCAACGAACTGCAGTTCGTCGGCGGCTCGTGCGTGCTCGAGCAAGCGTCGGACATCGACGCGTGGCTGCGGGGCGCGTTCGAGCAGTCTAGCGGCGGCATCTTCGTCATGGCCCCAGACGGTCGCACGCTGCTCTTCAACGCGGCGATGGCAGCGCTGACGGGGTGGCCGCTCGGGGAGGTGTGCGGCGAGCCGTGGCTGGCCTCGCTCTTCTCCGCCGAGGACCTCCACGACCCGGGCGCCCAGGTCGCCAAGGCGCTGCGGGAGCCGTCCGTAGCGCAACTCGAAACGCAGATCGTGCGGCGCGACGGCGCGCGGGAGTGGGCGTCGCTGTCCCTCCAGCCGCTGCAGACGCCTGAACGCACGCTCGTCCTCGGTACGATGCTCGATATCTCCGATCGCAAGCGCTTGGAGGCCGAGCGCGCGCAGGTCGTCGCGAGCCTCGAGCAAGCGTATCGCGACTTGGAGGTCGTGCAGGACCTCTCGGAGCTTGCGATGGCGACGCTCGACTTGAACGAGCTGTTCGACACCGTGCTGCGCCGACTCGTCGAAACAACGGGCGCCGAGCGGGCACTCGTGCTGCTGCGCGAAGAGGATCGGCTCGTCTCGCGGGCCGGGGTCGGTCTCGAGGAGCAGGTGCGGCACGGCTTCGCGATGGACGTCGGGGAGGGCTTCGCCGGAATCATCGCGCACACCGGCGAGCCGCTGTACCTCGCCGATGCGCAGTCCGACCCGCGGGTACTCTCGCCGTTCATCCGCCGAGAGGGCGTCGTGAGCATGTACGGCGTGCCGATTCTTCGGCGCGGCGGCGAACTCATCGGCGTCCTGCTCGTGGGCTGGCTGGAGGCGCACACGCCCGACGAGCGCGAGCTGCGGCTGCTGGAAATCGTGGCGAACCGCGTGGGGTCCGCGATCTACAACGCCGTGCTGTTCGGCCAGACCGTGCGGGAGCGGACGCTCAGCCAGGCGCAGAATCGGCTGAACGCCGAGGTGAGCGGCACGCTCGACGTCGACGAGATCCTTCGGCGCGTGACGCGCGAGACGTGCGAGGTGGTAGGCGCCACCGGCTCGATCGCGGCCCTCGTGGAGAGTGGCGAGCTCGTCGTTCGGCAGGTGTCCGGCGCGACGCAGGAGATGCTCGGCTACCGCATGAGTGCGGAGGTCGGTCAGGCGCTCGCGTCGACAGACCTCGCCGAGGGCGTTCTGCGCGTGCACGACGTCGCCGAAGGCGGGGCGAACGAGGAGGCTGCGAGGCAGTACGGGATTCGGGCGTTTCTCGGCGCACCGCTCAAGGTCCGCGATGAGTTCCTCGGCGCGCTGCTGTTGACCTGGCCGGAGCCGGTGCGCGAGTTCAACGACCTCGACGTCGACTTCCTGGCGCGTGTGGCTGCCTCGGTCTCGCTCGCCGTGGAGAACGCGCGGCTGTACTCGGCACAGTTCGGCATCGCTCGCACGCTGCAGGAGGCGCTCCTCGCCGAGCCGGAGGCAATCCCGGAGCTACGTATCGCGCACCTGTACCGCTCCGCCACGGCGCAGGCCGAGGTGGGCGGCGACTTCTACGACGTGTTCCGCGTGGGCGAACGTGTCGGCGTGCTCATCGGCGACGTGTCGGGCAAGGGCGTGGGCGCCGCCACGCTCACGGCGCTGTGCAAGAGCGTCGCGCGGGCGTTCGCGCTCGAGGGCGACGGTCCCGCCGAGATCCTGCGCAAGGCCAACAACCTCATCCTCGCAGCCTCACCGGGGAACGTGTTCGTCACGATGTTCCTCGGCTTGCTGGATCTCGAGACCGGCCGCCTGACCTACTGCAGCGCCGGGCACCCGCCGCCCCTCGTGCGTCGGGTGGGTGCCGCGCCCGCCATCATCGAGCAGCTCTCGGGCGTCTGCCCGCTGCTGGGCGCGATGCGCGACATGCGCTACGACAACCACCACGCGTCGCTCCGCACGGGCGACGTGCTGCTGATGTTCACCGACGGCGTGCTCGAGGCGCGCAACGGCGTCGGCGAGTTCTTCGACGGCGAACGCGTCGCGAGGTACCTCATGGACGTGCGCCACGGCGCGGTCGCGTCGTTGCCCTCCGGGCTGTACGAGGCGGTGCTGAAATTCACGGGCGGCAAACTCGCCGACGACCTGGCGATCCTGGCCGTCGAGCGGCGGGAGTAGCGGCGCGCGGGCGACGGGGGCAGGACGATCGGCGCGCCGGTAAGAAACGGTTAAGGCGGCGAGATCATGGTCCTACCCGAATGCGGGGAGACCGTCTCCGCAAGGCAGGGGGAGGGCCATGCTCAGACGACTGCTGCTCACCATGGTAGTTTGGACCGCGCTGCTCGCGGTGTTCGCGCAGAACGCACTCGCGCTTCCATATTTCGTGCCCGGAATATGCACCGACTCGGCCGGGACCAAGCTGCTGTCCGACAATCACCTCAACTAGGGAAATCGCCGTGCAGAAGCCACGAAAGACTCATCTCCTCGTATTCACAGCCGGACTACTGGCGGGCATGATGCTCGCAGCGCCCGTCATGCTCTCCAAGGCGCCGCGGACCCCCACATCCTCCTCAACGCAAACGCGGAAGGCCGCAGTGCATGGCGGCTACCTCATCCAGCCGTCAGTCGAGGCGGCGGGACGACCCAGCGTGGACATCCGCCCATTCCTTGGTCGCGTGTCGAAGAGGATCAAGGTCCCCTCCGGCGCCCTGGCAGCGGCTCCGGTCAGCGCCGAGACCGTCGGCGCCGCCGACCTACCGCGTGACCGCGTCGGTCTCGCCGTGCTCTATCACAGCGGCGTCCACCTCACAGCCGAGGCGGACGGAACGCCGTTCGACCCGCCGACGAAGCTCGCCGCTGCCTCGAAGGAGACGACCGGGTTCGCTGACGGACGGAAGGCGCCGTTCGAAATCGAGGACGTGGATGGTGTCGCTGTCGCCCTACAGAGAGGCGGCGTCCAGACGACACGGATCAGCGGGGACATCACGTTGAACGCCGCTGTGGAGTGGCAGGAGAACGGCGTGACGTACACCCTGCAGAGCGATGTCGTCGACGCAAACGGACTCCTCGGCATGATGAGGAGCATCCACCAACAGCAGTGATGCGAGCGGGGGGGTAGAGAGCTCCTACCGCCCCGCCAGGATCGCCCGCGCGGCCACCAGCCCGCTCGCCGAGGACTGCATCAGTCCGCGGGTGACGCCTGCTCCGTCGCCGACCGCGAACAGCCCGCGAACCTGCGACTGCAGGTCCGAGTCGAGTTCGAGGCGCGACGAGTAGAACTTCACCTCCACGCCGTAGAGCAGCGTGTCCGGCCCGCTCACGCCGGGCGCGAGGCGGTCGAGCGCATCAAGGAATTCGAGCAGGTCGGCGAGGTGCCGGTACGGCAGCACGAACGACAGGTCGCCAGGTGTCGCGTGCGGCAGTGTGGGACGCACGAGCGACTGCTGCATGCGCTTGTCCGTCGAGCGTCGCCCCGCCCGCAGGTCGCCGAGCCGCTGCACGATGATCCCGTCGCCGAGGATGTTCGCCAGGTGCGCGATCGACTTGCCGTACGTTATGGGCTCGCGGAACGGCTGCGTGAACGTCTGCGAGACGAGGATCGCGAAGTTGGTATTCGGCGTGCGGCGGCCCTCATCGGCAAAACTGTGGCCGTTCACGGTGACCACGTCGCCGTAGCTCTCGGTCGTGACCTCGCCGTACGGGTTCATGCAGAACGTGCGGACCTCGTCGCCGAAGCCGCGCGAGTGATAGATGAGTTTCGCCTCGTAGAGCTCGTCCGTGAGCGGCTCCATCACGGGCGCGGGCACCTCGGCCCGCACGCCGATGTCGACCGCGTTGTTCATTAGCCCGATGCCGAGGCTTTCCGCTTGCTCGGCAAGCCACTCCGCGCCCTCGCGACCCGGCGCCACGATCACGTGCTCGGCGCCAACGGTGGTGCCGTCCGCGAGTTCGATGCCGCGCACCTGCCCCGCGTCGGCGATGATACGCACCACGTCGGTGCGCAGCCGAACGGTCACGCCGGCGTCTTCGAGCGCCACGCGCATCGCGCTGAGGATCTGCGGCGAATGATCGGTTCCGAGGTGACGGACGCGCATCGGCACGAGACGCATGCCGGCGAGCGTCGCTTGCCGCACGAGGCGCTCGGCGGCCTCGCTGTCCGGTCCGTGAACGACGGCTGTCGCGCCGTACTCCAGCCAGACACGGTCGGCGTCCTCGATCAGCCCCGCGAGTTCCCGCTCGCCGACGAATTCGCCGAGCCACCCACCGACCTCGGTCGAGAGCGTCAGCTTGCCGTCCGAAAAGGCGCCGGCGCCGCCCCAGCCGGACATGATCGCGCAGAGCGAGCAGCCGATGCAGCGCGTCTGCCGCGCGGGGCAGTGACGCTTGTCGATCGACGTGCCTTTCTCCACGACCAGCACGTTCGCATGCCCGTGGCGCGCGAGCTCGAGAGCAGCGAAGATTCCGGCCGGCCCCGCGCCGACGACAACGACCTCGTAGCGTTCGTCGAACACCCGACGCCTCCGTCCCGTGAGCTGCGGCTCTGCGCGGGCTAAACCGCCCCTCGGCCGCACCTTGGCCGCACCGATGTCCCCTCGGCCGAAGCCGCCATGCCTCGGCCATCCTAGCAGGGGTTTCTGTACCCCAGCTAGCGGGCAGACACTACCACCGTAGCGGGCGGTAGACCCGCCTCGACGCTTGGAGGTGCACGATGCCCGGAGGAAACAGCAGGCTCTCGAAAATGGGGCACCAGCGGCAGTCGCTGTCGCAGCAGACCGTCGAGCGTTCGACCGAACCCTATGCCGGCCCCGAGGACGCGATTCGACCGAACCGCGCGGAGCGACAGGTCGCGATCTTCGGCGCGTCGTCGGACCGCGCAAAGTTCGGCAACAAAGCAGTGCGCGCCTACACCCGGGAAGGCTATACGGTGTGGCCGGTGAATCCGAAGGGCGGCGATATCGAAGGCCAGCGCACATTTCGCAGCGTAGAGGAGCTGCCCGACGTGCCGTTCCTCGCGAGCGTCTACCTCCACGAGAACGAGGCGCTCGACGTCCTCGGGCAGCTCGGCGACCTGCAGCGTGAGCGCGGGAACAAGATTGCGGTGGTGTACCTGAATCCAGGCGTCACGACCCCGGCAATCGCCGAGCGCGCCGCCGAGGAGGATCTGTACGCCATCTCGACGTGCTCGATCCGCGCCATCGGCCAGGCGCCCGATCAATATCCCGAGGACAGCGACTACGTCCCCGCGCCGACGGGACACGTGAGCGCCGAGGAGATCGAACGCGACCAGATGGATGAGGCGGCACAGCTGAAGGTGCCGGTCGGGCACGCGACGCCGCGGGGGCACAACGTCCCGGGCCGCTAGCGGAGTCTGCGGGGACGTCTCGCCGCGCCGGCGCCGCTGACCGCACAGCGCGCAGTACCGCGGCGCCTACGGGACGTTTCGCGCCATCGTGACGAACTTCGTGTACTGCTCGAGGTAGGCGAGGTCGACCGAACCGACCGGGCCGTTACGGTGCTTGGCCACGATGATCTCGGCGACGCCCTTCTCGGGCCGCCGCTCCTCGCTGTCGCCTCCGCCATCGCCGCCACGCGTGTCCGTGTTGCGGTCGATGAACATGACGACGTCGGCGTCCTGCTCGATGGCGCCCGATTCGCGCAGGTCCGAGAGCTGCGGCCGCTTGCCCGCACGCTGCTCGACGGCGCGCGACAGCTGCGACAACGCCACGACCGGCACGTGCAGTTCTTTCGCGAGGATCTTGAGGCCACGGGAGATCTCGGCAATCTCGACCTGGCGGTTCTCGCTGCGGCGGTTCTGCGGCTGCATGAGCTGCAGGTAGTCGACGATGATCAGGCCGGTCGGCTTGTCGCGGAACAGGCGGCGTGCCTTCGCGCGGACCTCGAGAATCGAGATCGACGGCGTGTCGTCCACCCACAGCGGGCTTTCGCCGAGGCGACCCATCGCCTGCATCAACAGCGGCCAGTCGCCGTCGTTGAGGTAGCCGGTTCGCAGACGCTGCGAGTCGATACGGGCCTCGGAGCAGATGACACGCTGCACGAGCTGCTCGGCCGACATCTCCAGGCTGAAGATCGCGGTTGGAATCCCATGCTTCGCGGCGTTCACCCCCATGTTCAGCGCGAACGCCGTCTTACCAACGGACGGTCGCGCCGCGAGGATGATGAGGTCGCCAGCGTGCAGGCCGGCGAGCAGCTTGTCGAGGTCGGCGAACCCGGTGGGCACGCCGGTGATGTGCTCCTTGCGGTCGTAGAGCGCCTCGATCTGGTGGAATCCGACCGTCATGAGCTCGTTGAGAGGCCGGAAATTGCTCGCGACGCGCTTGTTCGTCACGTCGAACAGCAGCTTCTCCGACTGCTCGACGACCGCGTCCACGTCGTCAGGCGACTCGTAGCCGAGCGCGGCGATACGCGTGGCCGCCCCAATGAGCTGCCGCAGCACCGAAGCGCGCTTCACGATCGCCGCGTAGTGCTCGGCGTTCGCGGCGGTGGGCACGACGCTGGTGAGGTCGAGCAGGTACGGCTTGCCCCCGACCTGGTCGAGCTCGCCGGTCGTCTCCAGGCGCGCGGCGACCGTGATCTGGTCCACCGGCTCGCCTCGGCCGTGCAGGAACTCGATCGCCTCGAAGATGCGCTCGTGCGCCCGCCGCGAGAAGTCCTCGGCGCGAACGGCGCTCACGCACAGCTCGACCGCTTCCTCGGACAGGAACATCGAGCCGAGCAGCGACTGCTCGGCTTCGAGGTTATGCGGAGGGACGCGTTCGGACGCCGACACAGGCCGGAGCGGAACGTCTCGCCTCTTGCGCTCTTCCATCAGCGTCCCCCACCGTTCGGGGCCCCCGAGGTGCAGGGGCCGCCGGAACGGCTGCTATTCCTGCTCGGCCTCGGGCGTTTCCTCGGAGGGTGTTTCCTCAGCGGGTGCTTCCTCGGCCGGCGTCTCGACGTCCTCTGCCGGTCCCTCGACCACGGTCTCGGGCACGGCCTCCGCCTGGGGTTCGGCAGCAGCGGTCAGAGCCGCGGCGCCCTCGCCTTCGCGGACGACGTCGATGTTCAGGTCGACCTTCACGCCCTCGAACAGGGACACGGTGGCCGGGTGAACGCCGACGTTCTTGAAGCCGTGCGCGTGCAGATCGATGCGCTTGCGGTCCACGACCACGTCGTACTGCGCACGGATGGCGTCCTCGACCATGGATGCGGTCACGGAGCCGAAGAGGCGTCCGTCCTCGCCTGCGCGAGCCTCGACCACGACGGTCTTGCCCGCGAGCACGCCGGCCAGACCTTCGGCCGCCGCCTTGCGCTCGGACTTGCGCTTCTCGATGTTGCCCCGACGCAGCTCGAGCTGCTTCAGGTTGCCCGCGGTCGCCTCAGCGGCGATCTTCCGCGGGAACAGGTAATTGACGGCGAATCCTCGCGCGACGTCGATAACATCGCCCTCGGTGCCGCGACCCTTGAGATCCTGGGTCAGGATGACCTTCATTGCATCTCCTTCGTCAGCCTCGCGAGGCCTTGTCGGCCCGCGGGGGTGCCTCCCACTCTACTTGCGGCCGGAACTCCGGCTCAAGTCCGATCAGCCGAAATCGGCCTCACGATTCTTCAGTCGCCGGTGCCCCATCACGCGGGAGCCGGCGGATGTTCAACCACAGGTCGGCGAGCCCCGTGAGGCTCACCAGCGGCAACAGCATCTCCGTCACGACCAGCAGCACGAACGACGAAACCCGCATGATGCGTCCGAGCTTCGCCTTATCGTACAGCCCTGCGAACACGGCGAGGCCCTGCACGAACAGCAGCGCTCTGCCGACGAACAGCAGGTTCTGGCCGAGGATGCTGAACCACGACTCGCTCTGGTGCGTGAATCCGCTCGCGGCCAACAGCAGCAGACCGACGATCGCGGGCCACGCGACGTGGATGCTCAGGTCCATCGCGGCCAGCCGGGGAAGCCGGTTGGTCACTCGTCCTGCCCACGTCGCTGCCAGCGTCGCAGCCGCGACCGAAAGCACCGCGGTCAGCGCCGCATTCACGACGAGTGCTGCCGGGATGATCTCGACGAACGCGCGAACCGCTTGGGCCACCGCCGTCATCTCCGGCGCTGTGCCACCTGCCGCTCGAATGCTCGCCGCCATCCAGCTCGTGAACTCGGCGTAGATCTGTCCGAGCGACTGCCCGGACAGCACCACGGCCACGATCAGTAGCGCGGCCCAGCCGACGCCGAGCGTCGCCGCCAACGCGACGGTCACCCGGCCTGCCTTCTGGTGCTCCAGCGCCCGCGCTGTCAGGGGACCGCACAGCAGCAGCATCACGCCAACGGCCGGACCGAAGATCGGGTCCTGCCACGACACGGCGACCACCACTGCAGCCAGCACCGCGAGCCCAATGGCAAGCGGGTACCGCCCCTCGTAGGTGAGCCAGGCGAGCGTTAGCGCCGCGACCGGCACGCCGACAAACGGCAGCACCGGCACGAGCATAGCCGCCACGACGCACCCTACAGCGAGGAGTGCGACATCCCGCGCCTTGAGTGCGCGGTCGTTATCCGCGGCGGCCCTTGCCATCGACCTTCCCGCTGATCACCGGCACGGCATACGGCAGCAGCGCCATCTCGCGTGCCCGCTTGATGGCCACGGAGAGCTGGTGCTGGTGCTGCGCGCAGTTGCCCGTGACGCGACGCGGCTTGATCTTGCCGCGGTCCGTCATGAACTTCCGAAGCCCCTGTGCATCCTTGAAATCGATATAGGTGCACTTGTCCTTGCAGAACTGGCAGTACTTCCGCTTGGGCTTGCGTGCGTACTCGCTCACGTCAGTGAACCTCCTTCCGTCTCCTCGCGAAGACGTTCGTTCGTATCAACGCGGCGGGAGGGTTCCGCCGCAGGTTGCATCTTGCCCCTCCTAGAAAGGAATCTCCTCGCCGCCGAGGTCGTCCGCTCCGCCGTGGGAAGGCGCAGGTGCCGACGGCGCGCCGCCGCCTGAACCGCCCTCGCGAGCGTCGAGGAACTCGACGTCGTCGGCAATGACCTCGATCGCACTGCGCTTGGATCCGTCGGGCGTTTCCCACTGGCGCCACCGGAGCTTGCCGTCTACGCCGATGCGCATGCCCTTCTTGACGACCTTGTTCACGCCTTCGGCGCGCGTGCCGAACATCGTCACGTCGATGAAGTTGGAGATCTCCTCCCACTCACCGCTGGACGGGTTCTTGCGCCGGTCGTTGAACGCGAGGCCCATCTTGAGCACGCTCATCCCCGACGGGGTCGAGCGGAGCTCGGGATCGCGGGTCAGACGACCCACCAGCACGACTCGGTTGATGCTCATTCCGAAACCACCTCTTCCTGGAGCGGCCTTGTGAACCGCCCCGCCTCCGGGTCCACCGCTACGACAAGTCGTCGCGGCGGACGATCATGTAGCGGACCACGGGGTCCGTGATGTGGAGGACGCGGTCGAGTTCGGCGATTGCAGCAGGAGTCGTGTGGAACGAGACAACGACGTAGTCGCCGTCAGTCTGACCGGCGATCTCGTAGGTGAGACGGCGCTTGCCCCACTCATCGACGCTGTCGACGACGCCGCCGTCGGTGCCGACGATACCAGAGACTCGCTCCAGCACCGCAGCACGCGGCTCCTCCTCGAGGGAGGCGTTTAGAACGAGCATGAGCTCGTAAGCCTTCATCATTCACCTCCTTCGGACTATTCGGCCCAGGGACTGGAAGGCGTTGCCCCGGGCAGGAAATGAAGCCTACGGAGTGTACCACCGACCCGCCGCGTCCTCAAACACTTTCCTCCGCGGGTCTGACACTCTCGCGGCTCCGCCTTCATCAACGGCTCGACGCGGGGACCGCCGCGGGCACCAGACGGCGGACGCGCGCGAGTCGCGCGATGCCGATTGCCGACGCGAGCGTTCCGGCCAATCCGACGACGACACGTAGCCCGATCCCGCGCACCACTCGGATCGCGGAGACGTCCGGCAGCCGGGCCGACGGCACGGCGCGCTCCTGCGCGACCGCCATCTGGGCCGCCAGCGGCAGGAGGCTGCCGGGAGCGGACGCAGCGAGGGCTGTCGCGGGCCCCATGGCGACATCACCCGCGTGCGTCGCGAGTGAGGTGGCCGTCGCAGCCGGAATCGCGGCGGCTGCCTTGTGCGCTGCAGCCAACCCGTCCGGGTGCGCCTCTGGGGCTGCGTTGCGCGCTGGTCGCGCGAACTCGAGGGGTCGCGCGGCGGACGCCGCGGCTCGCGACGACGAGCGTGCGGGTGCGGGTGCGGGCACCGACACGGCCGCCGGCGCCTGCGCCCGCGGCACGGCGGCAGCTGGGACGGTTGCGGGGGCCGGAACGCTGCCACCCGAGGTTGCGGGCTGCTCGTCGCCTGCGACCACGGCAGCGGGCAGCAGCGAGGCCGGATCGACTCGTGCACCGTTGAGTGTGACGCCGACGTGGAGATGCGGCGTCACCGACGACGCGTCCCCGCTCGCCGCCACGTCACCGATGCGATCGCCTTGCGCGACCGCGGCGCCCTTCGCCACGTCGAGCCGCGCAAGCGGCATAAGCGTGACACGGAGCCCGTCTCCGAGGTCGAGCGTGACGGCAAGGACCGTCCCACCATCGGCGGCGGGCACGGCGCCCGCGAACGAAACGGTCGCGTCGGCCACAGCCCGAACGGTCTCCCCCGCATCCGCCGCCAGGTCGACTCCGCTGTGCGTTCGCGTCGAGTCGCCGAACGCGTACGTCGCCCCGTAGCCGAGGAGCGGCGGCTGGATCGGCACGGGCGACGTCCAGTCCGATCCCGCGAGCGCCGGCCCGGCCGACGCCAGGAACGTCATGATCACGAGCAGCGCGAAGCGCGCGAGCGGTCGCACGATGCACACTCCTTCCATGAGAGGTCCCGGAAGGGGTCGGCGACCGCGAGCGAACGTCTGTTCGACGACGATACCACGTTGTTTCGGCGCGAATAGGCGTCCGTCGACGAGTGGCCGGGGAGACGACGGCGAGTGGCCGGGAAGCACAACGGGCGCCCGAATGAGCGCCCGAAGGGGTTCGATGGAGCGGGCGACGAGGCTCGAACTCGCGACCCTCAGCTTGGGAAGCTGATGCTCTACCAACTGAGCTACGCCCGCAATCGCACGGGGAATTCTACGCCAGCAATCGGAGGCGGCGCAACGCGCACGAGCCGCGCGACGACTACGGAGACGCAACGAGCGCCGGCAAGGCCGGCGCTCGCGACGGTTCGAACCAAAGCTGAAGAGCTACTTGCCGATCTTGAAGATCTTGGTGCCGCAGTCGGGGCAGGTGCCCTGGGTCGCGGGGCGACCGTTCTTCATGGTGATCTCCTGCGGGTCCTTGATGTCCTTCTTGGCCTTGCACTTCACGCAGTACCCCTCTTTGGCTGCCATGTCGGCTCCTCTCTCCACCTCGTCCGGCTAGGCGCCGCGGGGCGCCTCGGATTCCTCCGGCATCATAGGGCATCTTCCTGAGTTTTACACTCACATCCGGCGTATCGCCGCGACGCGAGGCCCCCTATTGCCGACGAGTGGGCACATTCAGCCCTCTTGCGCCCACCGCTTCCCACGCCAAAGCCACCCGCCGAGGACGGCAGCCGCAACCGCCAACGCGAGCGCGAACAGGCCCCACGAGGTCCCCGCGAGCACCCAGAAGCGCTCCGGGAACAGCTGGATGAGCAACGCTCCCATCGGGAACTCCCACGTGCCGGCCTTGAAGAACAGACCGTGGAACGCGGCGAAGAAGGCGTCGAAGTCGGCGGACGCGTAGATCGCGGAACCCGCGACCAACATCACGAGCGACACCGCTCCCGCGACGAGGCCGATACCGAGGGCGCGGCGCCGCCGCAGCGCGAACCCGAGCAGCGCCGCCAGCACGAGCACCGCAGCCGCGACGATCGTGAGATCGCGCGCGCCGACGATGACGCGACGCACGTCGAGCAGGTGCGACACGGCCGAGCGGTCGAAGGCGGGGCGCCCGCGGAGCGTGGCGGGCAGCGGCGGGGCGTTCTCCTCGGCGATGAAACGGCGCACGGCCTCCGCCGCGCCGAGCTGCTCGGTGCGCGGCAGTCCCGTCTCGCGAGCGGGCACGAGGCGCGCCTCGGCCAGGCGAGTGAACGCGGGTGCGGTCAGCACGACCACCGGTACGCCGAGGATGGTAACGGCGGTCGCGACGGCCACGACGAGCGCCAGCAGCAGTGCTAGCGGGCTACGGGAGACGGGTCGCGACATCGCTCTTGGCGGTGCGCAGGACGGTGGACACGCGGTCCCCGCCACCCGCCACCGAACGCGATACCGCTTCGTCGAGCGCGTCCAGCAGCGAGTCGGGCGTGTCGCCGTCGTCGGGGTAGGTTGCCGCGCCCACGCTCACGGTGACCGCCGTGTCGTCGATGCGAATCTCGCGGACCATGAAGCGCACCTCCTCGGCGAGGAGGATGGCGCGCTCGCGCATCGAGCCGGTAGACGAACCGTCCGTGAGGACGATGGCGAACTCCTCGCCACCGTAGCGGCACGCCACGCCGCTGGGCCGCCCGTCGCCGTCGAGGGAGCGGCGCGTGCCGTCGACCACTGCGCTCGCGACGAGCTGCAGCATCCGGTCGCCCTGCTCGAGCCCGAATCGACGGTTGTACTCGCCGAAGTCGTCGATGTCCACGAGCACGACCCCGAGCGTCTGGTCGCCGCGCTGCGCGCGGGCCAGTTCGCTCCCGAGGATCCGGTGGAAGTACGCGCGGTTGTAGAGGCCGGTCGTGTCGTCCTTGATCGACGACGACGCCAACTCCGCCTCGCGGTGCCGGATCGAGTCCATCATCAGTGTGCCGATGACCGCCGTGCCGCACTGCATCGTGACCTGCCACAGGTATCGCACGGTCACGTACGTCCGGTTGTAGCCCAGGTCGTTGGTGACGAACGGCATGTGGACGTGCGGGAGGATGTGCAGGTACTCGGCCAAGATGACTGCGCCGTAGCTCACCGATGAGACAGCGACCAGGAACCACACCTGACGGCGCTTCGGCAGGATGAACGCGCCTTCGAGGATGAACAGCAGGTACATCGCGGCGAACCACGAGTAGACGCCACCGCTGTAGTACACGAGCAGGGTCACGACGAGGATGTCGAAGCCCAGCTGCGCCTGGTTGAGCACGGCGATGTTGCCGAGGCGCCGGTACGTCCGCTGGTAGAACACGTTGTAGCCGAGGACGAACAGCAGTGCTGCGGCCGGGACGAGCATGTTGCCCCACAGCGCACCCATCGGGACGCGCGGGTCGGCGGCGTACGCCAGGCCGGCCAGCCCGGAGAAGATGATCAGCACGGCGACGAGCGCCCACCGCACCTGGATGACCAGGCCGACACGGTTGGTATTCGCGCGGAGTGCTTCGATGTCGTACTGAGTCGGCTGCTCGCGCCAGGTGACTTTCAGCTGGCGCATGAGCGCCTTGGTGATGCGACTCGGGCTCAAACACTCTCCGATCGCCGGCGTACGCTGAGCGAAGCCGAGTCTACCCCCGTCGCGAACTGGTCGCAACGCGAGAACCTCGGCGAGGCCGTGAGCGGCGGCATGAGATATGCGAGGGGAGTATGCTGAGAAATCCGCTGCTCGCCGAAGAGGTTCGCGCTTGATGGACGTCAACGCCATCGCATCATCGCTGTCGCACACGATCGACCTGCTCGCGGCGTTCGGTCGGCCGTTCGAGGCCGTGCTCGCCGTGGCCGCGATCGGGCTCGCCGCCGTGTCGGTGCTGCCGCGCGGCGAACTACTCCGCCGGCGCGTGCTCGCCGTCGTATTCGGCCTGCTCGTCGTGGGCGAGGGCGCGCTCGCGTGGTTCCACCTGCGGCTGTGGCAGCTCGCGCCGGTGATCGACCCGTCGACCGGGAGCGTCGCGGGCCGGATCGCGGTGTCGCTGTGGGTCGAGTCCGAGAAGCTGTTCGTGTGGGCGCTGCTGCTCGCCGGCATGTCGCTGCTGGTGCGACGACACCGCGCCGAGCTCCTGCCGGGCCTCGGCGTCGCAGTGTCCGTGCTCACGCTCGTCGCGCTGCTGATCGGGCGGCCGTTCACCAACCCGCTGCCGGACTTCCTCGGCCAGTACGGCGGGTACCTACGGGCGGTGGCGTCGGGCGTGCCACAGGCGGCATACGGCGCGTTCCAGGGGCTCGAAGGCTCGCGCCGCTACTTCTACAACACCTGGTACATGTGGATACATCCGCCGCTGCTGTTCGCCAGCTACGGCGCCTTCGTGATCGCGTTCGTGGCTCTCGTGCACATGGTGTGGAAGCGCCGCCCGAGCTTCGAGTCCACCGCGTACGGCTGGACGAAGATCGGCTACCTCCCGCTGACGGCGGGCATGCTCCTCGGCTTCCCGTGGGCGATCATGGCGTGGCAGGGCGAGAGCTGGTGGTGGTCGGGCAAGGTCAACATGTCGATCATGATGTGGCTGCTGTACACCGCCTACCTGCACGGCCGGCTGTACCTGCAGCGGCGCAACATGTGGCGGCTCGTGGCGGCCCTCGGCCTGCTGAGCTTCCTCACGCTCGTGCTCACGTACGCCACGACGTACCTCGTTCCCGGCGCGCACTCGGTGGCGGGAGGCTAGCGATGCTCGACGAACAGCACACCCCCGCCGAAGAGGCCGCCGTCGAGGCTCCCTCGGCTCCTTCGCGCAATGCGTGGGACTTCTCGCTGATGCTGCTGACGGTCGCGCTGCTCGGAACGCTCGGCGTGCAGTCGTTCCTCGGCACGCTGTACGTGTGGTGGCAGGCGAACGCGGTCGCCGGCTTCGACCAGTCGCCCGCCTACGCCCGCTACATCTCGGCGATGAATGCGATTGCCGCGCCACAGCTGGTGGCACTGGTCGTCGTGATGGGACTGTGCGTGCCGAAGCGCCTGCTGTCGCGCAACGCGCTCGTCATCGCGTCAGTGGCGATGCTCACGCTCGGCGCGATGCTGTGGCTGCTCAGCGGGAGCCTCGCGGTGGGCCTCGGCGCCTACCTCGCCGTCAGCGGCCTCATCCAGGTCGCGGTAGTGGTTCTCACCCTCACGGGCGCGCGTGGCCTGACCTTCCTGTCGGACGCGCGGCTCGGCCGCGTGGGCTCCGGGCTGCTGCACCTCGGCTTCATCACGACCGCACTCGCCGTCGTGACGCTGCAGCACTCACCGCTGCTGCTCCCCGGCTTCCTCGTAGCTACCGGGCTCACAGTGGTAGGAACTGCGATGTCGTTCCGTGCGAGACGGGTTGTCGGATGAGATTCCCGCGTCTGCTATTCGGCGTGGCGCTGGTCGCGCTGCTGCTGTACGCCTTCGTGTCGTTCAACCCCCAGGCGCGCGAGCAGGTCGCCTTGCTGCGTGGTCAGGTCCTCTACCCGCGAATCACCCCGGCCCCCGGGGTGACCGGAACCGTCGCCGAGGACCCCCGCGAGGTGGTCTTCGAGCGACGCACGTTCTCGATCGTTGCGCCCGCCGAGGCGGCCGTGTACGAGGGGGCGCGCGACGCGCGGAAGAGCGCGGTCCACATCGGCCAGTTCGAGGGGGACGCGTGGATCGGCGACTACTACCGCTCGTTCGCGCTCGATGCGCGCCAGCGGCCGATGTACCGCGAGATCCTCTCGCGGCTTCGCGCAATCCGCGACCGGGAGCATCTCGACGCGAACCGATACCTCGAGCTCACCACCGCGCTGGTGCAGGAGATCCCGTACCACGCCGACTCGTTCCAGGCCCCGCCGCGGTTCCCGGTGGAGACGTGGGTCGACAACTCCGGCGACTGCGACGACAAGTCGCTGCTCGTCACCGCGTTGCTCGCAGACGAGGGCTACGACGTGGCGCTGCTGTACTTCGGGCCGGAGAAGCACGAGGCGATCGGCGTGAAGGTGCCGGGCAGTGGCTACCGCGACACCGGCTACGCGTACGTCGAGATGACCACGCCGTCGCTCGTCGGCGACGTTCCCGACAAGCTCGGGAGCGGGAAGACGCTGAGCACAAAGCCGCTGGTGATCCGCATCGGCAAGGGCACGCGTTCGTACACGGCCGAGGCGCAGGTGCGCGAGATCCTGCGGGCGGTCGCACGGGGACAAGCGCGGACCCGCGAGCTGTCGGCACAGATCGACGCCTCGCGGAAGACGATCGCGGAAACCGAGCAGTCCCTCGAGGCGCAGCGCGCGAAGGTGAACGCGGTCGCGCAGACGGGTGACGTCGCTGCGTGGCGCGGGGAGACGGCCGCCTTCAACGCGTCGTACAGCGCCTACCGCGAGCTCATCACCCGCGACCGCTCGCTCGTGGACGCGTACAACAGCATCGTCGACTTTGAACGCAAGTTCGTGAGCGGCCAGACCGACCGTGCCGGGCTCTACGCGTACGTGCGCACCCTGCCCTGGTAGCCGCTACTTGATGGTCGGCGCCTGCCCGGTGAGCGAGCGCCAGTCCTTCGGCGGCCAGTAGGTGAAGAACGCCTTGCCCAGGACGCTTCCCTTGAGTACAGGGCCGTTGAAGCGCGAGTCCCCGCTGTTGTTGCGGTTGTCGCCCATCACGAATATCGCGTTGCCGGGCACGCGCATCGGCAGCAGCGGGCCGGGGATCGTGCGTCGGGCCTCCGCGGTCAGGTAGGGCTCGTTGAGCGGCTTGCCGTTGATCGTGAATCGGCCCTGCCCGTCCATGGCGACCGACTCGCCGCCGAGCCCGATCACGCGCTTGATCAAGTCCGGCTGCCCGGGCGTCCAATTGTGGAACACCACGATGTCGCCGCGGTGGATCGGCTTGAACCGGTAGCCGAGGCGGTCGACGAGCACGCGGTCACCGACGTGGATCGTCGGCTCCATCGAGCCGCTCGGGATGACGCGGGTGTCGATCAAGAACGTCCGGATGCCCATGGCCAGGATGAACGCCGCCGCGACGAGCAGGACGGTCTCGATCAGCCAGCTGACCGTGGACTGGCGCTCCTCGGGCTTCGGATTCTCTGTGGCCATGCGCAACCTCTCACCGTGGGCGGTCGAACAAGGGATATCACGCGGTCGTGTAGATGGCGTGGAGTTGTATCCCCGCCGTTGAGAAGTACGACCGGCTACAGGTCTCGGATGATGCGGGTGACGAAGTCGGCCGCCTTCTCGACCGTGTCCGCCTGCACCGCGTCCGGCACGTCGGTGTGCCAGCTACGGTTCGGAACGCGGCCGTTGATATCGAAGCCGGTGATGGACATCGCGCGGAAGCCCCGGACGAGCGCGGCTGTGGCGTCGGTGACCGACGCGTCGAGCGCGACCGCGCGGTACGGCAGCTCGTTCTCGCGCACGACGCGCTTGGCAGCACTCATCAGCCGGCGATCGCAGTGGTGGTGGCGAGCCATGCCCTCGGCCGAGACGTAGCAGACGTTGCCGCCGCCCACGTCGTGCACGTTGATGATGAAGGCGTCCCGCAGTTCCTCGCGGTTCTCATCGATGAATGCGCGCATCCCCCACGCACCGACGTCCTCGGAGCCCGTGGCGACGAACCACACTTCCTTTTCGGCGAGTTCGCGATCGATGCCGGTGGTGACGCGCCGACGAATGCGGGCGGCTTCGCTCGACGCGAAGTCGGGGTCGTCGAAGTCCTCGCCCGCGGCGCCGCCCTTCCAGCCGAAGTCCTCGTCGTCTTCCTCTTCCGGGAACTGGTCCCAGCTGCCGATCTTGCTGCCTTCCTTGCGCACGTCGAAGTCGCCGCCCAGGCCGAGCCAGTCGCGCACGCCGCGCTTCTTCTCGCCCTCATCGTGCTCCGGGGCCTTTCGCTCCGCCGAGGACCGCCGCGGCGCCTCGGCGCCCTCCGCCTCGTCGAAATCGAGCGCGGCCTGGTTGCGCGACGGCTCTGCGCCTTCGTCCCAGTCGACGTCGTCGAAGTCCGCAGGCGTGAGTCGCGGCTCGACGGACGCCGGCGTGTACGTAAGCAAGCTGTCCTCGGGCACGACGTCGGCGGCCCAGGCGTCTTCTTCGGCGTGGCGGATCGGCGGCATCGCGATCGTCTCGAAGCCCGCCTCGGGCTCGGGAAGCAGCTGCTCCATCACGCCGAGCATCGCGGCGACCCCGGACGCGTTGTCGTTCGCGCCGACGGTCGCTTTCGCGAACAGGCCGTGGTGCAGCTCGATCACGAGCGGGATCAGCAGGTACGCGGCCACGACGAGCGTGATGTACCACAGCGGCTTCTGCACCTTGAATTGGACGAGTGCGATCTGGAGCAACACCAGCACCGGCACGATGTACGTGACCCAGCGCGTCAGCGCGCCGAGCAGCGTGCGATTTCGCACGAGGCCGGGTGAGAACGCGAGCGAGGCCTTCGGCGAGTCGTAGTGCGCGACCACGATGATCTTGCGCGCCCGCTCCCCGCGGAAGGTCCGCGGCACGTGCTTGCCCACGACGTTCTGGCTCGGCCCCTTCGGCAGGATCGCCGAGAGCCCCCAGCGCGTCTCGAGCTCGCTCCACAGCAGGAACGCCGCGAGGATTCCCACGACGAGCGCCGGCAGCGTGAACCGCAGCGACGCCGCAGCGGCTGCGCCCGTGAGCAGGAAGTAGACGATGAACGCCCACGACAGCGTTCGCGGGCATTCGAACTCCTGGCGCTCGATGTCAAGGCCGCGGGCGCGGAAGGCGCCCTGAATGAAGTCGGCGGCCCGCGCCTCAGCGTCGGTCGTCGCCGGCCGCGGACCGACGGTCTCTGCAAGCTCGTGAAGGTATGCGGATTCCCCGCCCATCGCTCCTCCAACTACGGGTGCCTGTCGAGGCGAACGGCGCGCCTGCCGGGCCTTGAATCCGCTCGGCGGTGCGGCCGGAAAACGCGGTTCCAGCCTAGCACAATGGCGCGCGAGCACACCGCCCGCGAACTGCCGCCTCGCTACCGTCGGCCGGGCGTCGTCGCGCCCGTCGTCGGCGCAGCGCTCGTCGGCTCGATCGAAGCGCTCGCGAGCAGGCTCTCGTCCACTACCGTGCGCTGCAGGGAGGTCTGCGTCACCTTGCCGAAGACCTGCACGGTGTCGACTGCAATCAGCCGACGCGGGAGGTCGAGCGTGTAGTAGAGGATCGACGCCGTATGCGGGATGTGTGGATCCGACGTCAGACCGCGGAACGAGACGCCGCCGGTCGTCCCGGAGTTCACGACCCACGTGCCGTTACGCTTCGCGAGCAGCGCGGTGTGGGTGTGCCCATCGACGACGACGGGCACGATGCCGAGGAAGGGCGTGGCCATAACCGGCTGGTGCACGGCGACGATGTTGGGGGTGGTCTCGCCGGACGCGAGCGAGGCTTTCAGCTTCACCGCGGCCTGCCGGGCGATGCGGTCCGCGACGACCGGGTCGGGGGTCGCATCGGGCACGAGACCGCGCCCCACCGGATCGCCCACGCCGTACACCTTCAGCCCGCTCACCGTGGCCGACGTCTCGTCGAGCACCGTGACGCCCGGCCGCTTCCGCAGCGCCGCCATGATCTCCGGGCTGTCGTGGTTTCCGCCGACGTAGATCATCGGCTTGATGGTCTCGAGGCCGTTCACGGCGGCCACGCTCTCGGGGAACGTGCCGAGGTTGTTGACGTCGCCGGTGTCGATCACGAGCGCCACGTTGTACGCCCGGGTGAGTTCGCGCGAGAGGCTGAAGCCCACCGGGTCGAGATGGATGTCGGTCTCGTGGAGTACGCGGAACGTCCTCGGCAAGTCGCCGCCGGACGCGAACGATTGGGGGCGGGCGTAGTAGTTGGCGAGGTCGCGGGCGATGCCGCCGATCTCCTGCTCGAGGCGCCGGACGTCGCGGGCGCGGCGCTCTACGATCTGTATCAGCCCCGGCGCGTACGCGAGTGAGCCCTGGAACTGCGGCTCGCGGAAGGCGTCCTCGTCGAAGCCGACGATCGTCCACGCCATCACGCCGCCGAGGAGCAGCGCCGCGATCATCGCCGCGATCGCCGCGTAGCGACCGGCACGCGACAGCGCCCACGCCACGAACGCCGCGATGAGGACGCCCGCGGCGAGTCCGCGCGCTGCCGCCTGCTGCGCGCCCGCGACGAGCAGCATGCGCAGGCGCAGCAGCTCTCGCTGACTCGGCACGCCCTGCTCGGCGAGGCGCTTGAGGCGCTCGATGTCGACGTCGTCGAGGCGCAGCGTGACCAGCAGCGGCGCCGCGTGCGTGTGCGCCTGTACGGCGCCGAACGGCGGCAGCTCGATGCGCGTCTCGCCGCTCGGCCACAGCGATGCCGACGCCGTCACCCGCGCCGGCCCCACCACGTAGCTGCTCCGCGCGAACAGCGAGAAGGCGGCCATGCCGAGCACCACGCCGAGAACGACCGACGTGATGCGGACCCAGCGCGTCCGCGCGAGTTCTCGTGCGAAATGGCGGCGGGCCACCCGGCCGGCGTATGACTGCGCGTTGTCCATGGCAGGCTACATACCCGCCCGCCCCGTTCTCGGCGGGAACGCAGCAGGCCGCCGGACGAATCCGACGGCCTGAGTGGAGCGAGGGCCCGCGTCAACGAGGAAGTCGCCGCCCGGCTACCCCCCGTGGCAGCTGCTGCACTGCCGTATCGGCACCGAGCTGTGCTGCACCGCGAGATACGGGTCGTTCGAGTGGCACTTGCATCCAGGAATCGGGACTCGCAGCCCCTGTTCGAACTGCACCGGCGGCATTTTGCCTTGCCGCACGAGCTGCGCGTACTCGGCGCGCTGCCGCGCGGTCGGCGGCTCCATCGTGCCGAACTCGTACGCCGTCACGCCGAGGACGATCACGACCAGCACGGTCACCAGGAATCCGATGCCGAGGCGCTTCAGCCAGCGCCATTTCCGGCGCGGCGTGGGCGTCGTGTCGTCGCCGTCGTCTCGGCCGGTCGGTTGTATGTGCGAGTCTTCGGAACGCATGTGGAGCTCCTCTTTGCGGCCCAATCTCTTAGCGGCCCAATCTCTTAGCGGCCCATCTTCAGCGAACCGCTCTGGTGGCAGCCGAAGCACTGGTCGACCCGGTACTTCTTGTGCTGCTTCACGATCTTCGGATCCTTGCTGTGGCAGACGCACCCGGGGATGTTCGACGCCAGCGGCGCCTTCGACTCCGACGTCGGCCGCGGCGCGTCCGGCTGCGGTGCCGCTGCGTTCGCGGGCGCTTCCTCGGCGCGCGGAAGGACAGACACCGCTACCGCCACCGACGGTGCGCCGGGAGCCGGTCGTCCGCTAGCGGCGAACAGCCACAACGCGCCGACCGCGGCGAGCGCGAGCCCGCCGACGGTCAGCACGATGAGGGTGATTCCTGGCCGCTGACGACGCACGTTACGCCACGACCTCTTCGCCGAGGATGGCGGCCAGGTCGGCTTCGGCCGACTCGCCGATCGGCTTGATGTCGAAGTTGTCGACGAGCACCTGCAGCACGTTCGGGGTGATGAACGCCGGCAGTGTCGGCCCGAGGCGGATGTCCTTGATACCGAGCCACAGCAGCGTCAGCAGGATCGAGACGGCCTTCTGCTCGTACCACGACAGGATCATGGACAGCGGCAGGTCGTTGACGCCGACGCCGAACGCGTCAGCAAGCGCGACCGCGATCTGGATCGCCGAGTACGCGTCGTTGCACTGGCCCACGTCGAGCAGGCGCGGAATGCCGCCGATCTCGCCGATCTGCTTGTCGAAGAACCGGAACTTGCCGCACGCGAGCGTGAGCACGATCGTGTCCTTCGGCGACTTCTCGACGAAGTCGGTGTAGTAGTTGCGGCCCGGCTTGGCACCGTCGCACCCGCCCACCAGGAAGAAGTGCTTGATCGCGCCGGACTTGACCGCGTCGATCACCTGCGGCGCAACGCCCAGGACGGTATTGCGCCCGAAGCCGACGAGCACCTCGCCGCCCGCGACCTCATCCGTGAAGCCGGGGAGCTCCTGCGCGCGGGCCACGACCTCGGCGTACTGGTCGCGCTCGAGGTGCTTCACGTCGGGGAACTGGACTGGGCCGGTCGTGAAGATGCGGTCCTTGTACTCGTCCTTGGGCGGCATGAGGCAGTTGGTGGTCATGAGAATCGCGCCGGGGAAGGCCGCGAACTCCTTGTGCTGGTTCTGCCACGCGGTCCCGTAGTGGCCGAAGAAGTTGGCGTACGTGTCCTTGAGCTCAGGGTACGCGTGCGTCGGCAGCATCTCGCCGTGCGTGTACACGTCGACACCCGTGCCCTGGGTGGCCTTCAGCAGCGCCTCCAGGTCGCCGAGATCGTGGCCCGAGATCAGCACGGCCTTGCCCGGTCGGTGACCGAGCGGGACCTTCGTCGGCTTTGGGTGACCGTAACGGCCCGTGTTGCCGGCATCGAGCAGCTCCATGACGCGATAGTTGACCTTGCCGGTCTCGAGCGTGAGCCCGACCCAGCCGTTGAGGTCGATCGACTGGTCGGAGACCGCCGCGAGCGCTTTGTGCATGAACGCGTAGACCTCGGGGTCTTCCTGCCCGAGCTCCCGGGCGTGGTACGCGTACGCCCCGACACCCTTCAGGCCGAAGATCGTCGTCTGCTGCAGCGACTGCACGTCCTCATCGCGGCGCGCGTCCGACACGAAGCCGAACTCGCCGCGCTGGGCGGCTTTGCCCTCGATCGTGGGCGCCGGTGCGTAGGTGACGGCGGGGTCGTTGGTCGGGACGGTGGCCCCGGCGGCCTCCGCACGAGCTTTCAGCGAATCGCGGAGTCGGGCGGCCTCGTCGATCTTGGCGGCAACCGACACCGGATCGAAGTCGACGTTGGTGAGCGTGGTGAACAGCGCGTCGGCGGTGAACGGGCCGACCGCGGCATCGGTCACCCCTGCCTCGGCGGCGGCAACCGCGACGATCGACAGACCGCGCAGCGTGTGGATCAGCATGTCCTGGAGGTCGGCGACCTCCGGGGCCTTGCCGCATACGGATCGAACGTCACAGCCGAAACCCTTGGACGCCTGTTCGCACTGATTACAGAACATTGGTGCTCCCTTCTTCGGTGACGCTGTGGGTGGAATGGGGGGCGGGACGGCTGCGCCGAACCCGGTTTGACCGTGAGTGACTAGCCGTGGATCAAGGCCGGCAGGCAGTGGACGCAGACCCACGTGCTCTTGCCCTCGGTTCGGACCGGGAGCAGCGGCTTCTGGTCCTCGGTGGTCCCGCACTTGAAGCACGACTGCGGGATGTAGGCCTTCTCGCCGGCGGCCTTCGCGGCGGCCAGCTTCTCGGCGACGTGCTCGTCGACCGCGTGATGGTCGAAGGCGACCGTCTCGCGCTCCTCGATGGTCAGCGCGCCGGTCGGGCACACGCCGAGGCAGAAGCCGGCGCCGTCGCACAGCTCCTCGCGGACGACCTTGGCCTTGCCGTCGATGATCTGGATGGCGCCTTCGGCGCACGGGCTCACGCAGACGCCGCACCCGTTGCAGCGCGACTCGTCGATGTGGACGATCTGGCGGACGGTGGTGTTACCCATGGTGGTTCCTCCCTCTACTTCCGGCGAAATGCCGACAGCGGCTTGTCGAGCGCATGGGCGATCGCGTCCATCGCGTGCCCATGAAGGATCGAGCGGGGCCCCGAGTAGCGCATGACGTCCTGCATGAAGCTGCGCATCTCGGGCTTGTAGCAGTGCTGCGGGCAGTTCTTGCACTGCGGCTTCGGGTCGTGCGGACAGAACGCGCGGCGCTTCTCCGCGTAGGCCAGCAGCTCGCGGCACGTCTCGCAGACGACCGGCACTCGCTCGCCGTACGCGCCGAGGGCGACGCCCGGTGACCGGAGCGGTTCGCGCGGTGTGTCGCCGTGCTTGCCGTTGCAGTAGATCGCGACGAAGTCGCCCAGCACGCGGGTATCGTGCCGGACCTTCTCGTCTGCGAGTCGCTGCGCCAGCCTGTCGCTCATCGGTTCCTCCAACTCGGCGGGGCTTCTCTTCTCGGCCGGATGGCCTGCCCCGCACTCACTTCGGCCACCCTACCGGCCGCTGACCTTGCATTCCTTGACTTGCGTCAAGAACGCGAAAAAACTTGATGGAACCCGTCGGGAATCCGGGACGTATGAGCGAACGGGGTGCCGAGACGGGGCAATCGGTGGCATCCTGAGCTGCGGAAGCGCGCTCCGGCGTACACTGCGGGCACAGACTGTTCGAGTCACGAACCCATCGTTCGAGAGAGGCCGAAAATGGCCGAGGTCCGCCCCGACGTGCTCCAAGCGCTCCGCGCCTGCCGCCTCTGGCGCGGAGCGTCAGATGCGTCCGTACGTCGTCTCGCGGAGTGCGCGACCGTGGCGGACGCGCCCCGCGGCACTCAGCTCGCGGCCGAGGGCGACCCTGCCGAGCGATTCGCGGTGCTCGTGTCGGGCAAGGCGCGCGTGTTCCACATGGCGGCCGACGGCCGGCGCATCACGTTCGAGACGATGGAGGCCGGCGACGCCGTGCTCGCCGTCGCGGCGCTCTCGGGCGGACGCTACCCCGCGTACGTCGAGGTCGTGACGCCCGCGACGGTCGCCTGGCTGCCGCGCGAGTGCCTGTTCGAGCTCATCGAGTCGGAGCCCGCGGTCGCGCACTCGATCGTCGCGAACCTCGCGCAGCGGGTCGTGAACTTCACGAGCGTCGTGCAGACGCTGGCGCTCGATGTCCCGCAGCGGCTGGCCCGCTATCTCTTCCAGCGCGCGCTATCGTCGGGCGCGGCGGTGGCCGCCGGACTCAAGATCGACCTCGGCATGTCGAAGACGGACCTCGCCGCAGCGCTCGGCACGGTGCCCGAGACGCTCTCGCGCGCGCTCGCGAAGTTGCGCGACGACGGCCTCCTCGACGTGCACGGCTCGGAGGTCATCGTGCACGACGTCGGTGCGCTCGCCCGCCTGGGCTCCGGCTACGAGGAGTAGCTACCGGCTGAGCTGCTGCACTCGGGAGTCCGCCTGACGTGCGCGCGATCGCGCGGCCGCGTAGGTTACCGCCGGCGTCTCGGTGACGCGCGCATACGCCTTCGCGATCGCGCCCTCGGGCGTGCCGGGTAGCCGGGCCGCCTCGGCAACGACCTTCTTCTCCGCCACGTTGAAGCCGGGAATCCGGCGGTTCGCCTCGGCGACGTTGCCGGCCAGCCACAACTGGTAGATCTCGCGCGCCTGTCGAACGACCGCCGCCTTGTCGAGCACGTACGTGGAGAACGGCGCGAAGTCGGCTGCGGGCATCGCCCTGCGAGCGTCGTCGAGCTCTAGCGCTGCCGAGGCGAGCTGCGAGGCCGCCTGGGCCGAGAGTCTCGCCGCCGCCGTCACGCCTGGCTTGGTGTGCTGGTTGAAGCGGTCGCCGGCCTCCACTGTCAGCGTTTCCGTGCGCTGGATCTCAAGCCACGCGAGCCGCGCGGGACCGAGGGCGTCGCCAGCCTCGATTCGCGCGGTGAGCAGTGGCTTGGCGGCGGCGAGCATGTCGAGGCGTGCCGCTATCCCGCGTTGCGCGCTCGTGGCAACCTGGCGGCGTCTGCCCTGCAGGTCGGGCATCGCCTGCTTCGCGAGGCGGTCGGCTTGCTGGAGCTGGACGCGGGCGGCGGGCATGCGATCCGCGAGCCGCGCCGCTACGCGTGCGTTCGGCTGCGTGATGGGGGCGTGGAGTGCGGCATCCACGTCGAGGATGGTGACGTCCGCCGAGGCGACCTTGTCGAGCGCTTGCTGCAAGGTCGCGCCGCTGCGGCTCGCGCGCGACACCTGCTGCCCCTTGATGATCGCGGCTGCCAGCAGTCCGAGCAGCACCAGCGCGAGGACGGCGGCCGCCACCCAGATGAGAACTCGCCTCGAGCCGTTCCCGCCTGTCGGCCGCTCATCGATTCGTTCGCTCACGCCCCCGCCCTCCGATGCCCGTGCCACCTGCGCCGACGGTAATTCGGCGCTCCGTCGCACCGCTTCAACAGATTGTCGCCCCCAGGTTCTAGGAAAGAGAAGAGAAAGAAATTGGCATTCAGGAGCAGAAGTGGCACGACCGTTGCTACTCCAGAAACCGAGCCGGTCGACCCGTCTCCCTCCTCCCCCCTCAGAGGCGGGACGCGACCGCTCCTCGGAAAACGAGGCGCGTTCCCCCCACGCGCCTCGTTTCTTTTCTCCTGGTTTTCTCGTTTCTCACCCGTGCCGTACCGTCGGCGCTCTCGCCTCCGCTGCGCCGACCGCTTCGGCTAGAATCGCCGCAGCGACAGAATGACCCGCTGCGGCACCGTTCGCTGGGTCCCGGTTCTTCAGAGGAGGTGCGGCGTGGAGGCGACGGAGCGGCTCGTCAACCTCGCGCTGTTCCTCGTGTCATCCCCACGCCCGGTGACCGCCCAGGAGTGTCGCGCTGAAGTCGCGGGCTACCCGCCGAACCAGGACGAGTCCGCGTTCTTGCGTATGTTCGAACGCGACAAAGAAGAACTCCGCGCGGCCGGTCTCGCAATCGAGTCGGTCAACCCGGGCGCCGGCAGCGAGGCGTACGCCGTCGACCGGAATTCCACCCACGTCCGCCCGGCGGACTTCACGCCCGAAGAGGAAGCGACCCTGCGCGTCGCGGCCGCCGCACTCGCCGCCGACCCGTCGTTCCCCTTCGCGGAGGACCTGCGCCTCGCGCTCGCCAAGACGCTGCCGGAGGTGGACCGCACCTGCACCGTCCCCGTCGGCAGCCCGCTCGCCGAGGAGGACCCGCGTGCGCAAGGCGCGCTCGCGGGCGCACTCGCGGGCGCTTCCGCGAGCGGAAAGCGCGTCTCCTTCGGCTATACCAATGCTCGCGGCGTCTCGGCACGACGCGAGGTCGAGCCGTACGGGATGTTCCTGCGCGAGGGGCGCTGGTATCTCGTCGGTCGCGACAGCGCGCGGGACGACGTGCGCACGTTCGCGCTGATCCGCATCCGCGACCTCGAGGTCAACCGCGCGCGCCCGAAGTCACGCGACTTCGAGCCGCCCGCGGCGTTCGACGTCTCCGCGTTCGTCCTGCTGCCGTTTCAGTACGGCGAGGGCGAGACGCGCGAGGCGCTCATCCAGCTCGATTCTCGCGCGTCGTTTCGCGCCGACGCGCTGACGGCCGGCGTCGGCGAGCTTCAATCCGCCGAGAACGGCGCGCTGCGATGGCGCGTCGAGTACCGCGACGGCGACGCGCTCGTGCGATGGCTGGTCGCCAACGGCCCCGGCCTGCTGCCCCTCGAGCCGGCCGACCTCGCGGCGCGACTCGACGCAGGTCTCGCCACAGCGGAGGCGTGCCATGCCACGTAAGCCGGGTACCTCCGCCGCCACCCGCGCACGCCGCCTCCTCGCGCTGCTGCCGCACCTGCGGCGCGGCCGCACGTTCTCGCTCGCCGCACTCGCGGAATCGCTCGGCGCGGCACCGGCCGAACTCGCGGCTGACCTCACGACGCTGTCGATGTGCGGCCTGCCCCCCTACACAGCCGACGTGATGGTCGAGCTCGTTGTCGAGAACGGCCTCGTGCACGTCTTCTCGGATCCGCCCGCGCTCGCCGAGCCCGCTCGGCTCGCGCCCGCCGAGGCGCGCGCGTTGCTCGCTGCGGTCGAGGCGTGCGGCATCTCGGCGGACAGCCCGCTTGTCACGAAGCTCGCCGCGCTCGCGCAGCCTTCCTTCTCCGCCGAGGAGCTGCGCCACGCGCTGATCGCCTCGGCCTCGGCGGGCGGGGCGGCTCTGCAGGGCGTCGTAGCCGCCGCGATCGACGCGGGCGAGGTGCTCGACGTTGACTACGTGGCGGGGTCCGGCGAGGCGAGCTGCCGCACCGTCCGGCCCTACGCGCTCTCGCCGCACCGCGGCTCCTGGTACCTCAGCGCCTACTGCGAGTCCGCGCGCGCCGATCGCACCTTCCGCGTCGACCGCATCCGCGACGCGCGCCCCACCGGCCGCTTCTTCGACCCGCCGCTCGCGCCGCGAGCCCTCCCGATGCCGTACGAGATCGACACGCTCCCCGTCGCCGAGGTCCGCTTCGCGGCGGCCGCGGACGGCCTGAACGAACGCGAGTGGCCGGGCGCGACCTTCGCCCCCGCCGAGGACGGAACCGTGCTCGCGCGCGTCCGCTACGCCGACGCGCGCTGGCTCGCTCGACGGGTCGCGTCGTACCTTGGGCAGGCGGAGGTTGTCGGGCCCGCGGAGGTGCGCGAGGCGGTGAGCAGGCTCGCTGCTACAATGAGAGCCGAGCTCGCGGACCGGCAACACGGCTAGGAGGTGCGACAGTGGGAATCCTCGACCTGCCCTTCGGCATCCTGAAGCGGCCTCTCGAACCGGGGGACTGCTCCCTGTGCCCCGACGGCGGCCACCACGACGATCGCGCCGTGTCGTTCTGCCCCGTGCTCGAGGCGCCTGTCTGCGACGAGTGCTGCAATCTCATGTGGCATGGCAATCCGTACCGGCTCCTCACCGCGAGCGCGCGACTCGGCGACGGACGCGACCTCGGCGAGTTGCTGCGCGGGTGCGTGCAGTGTGGCCAGGAGCGTCACGACAACGGCTGCCGCCGAACAACGCTGCTGCACTAGCTCCGCGCTACTCCCGCCCGAAGCGCCGCTCGATCTCCGCGACCACCTGGTCGCTCGGCAGCTGCTCGACATCGCGGACCGGGAGCGCGTCGAGGAAGCGTCGTGCGTAGCCGCGCGGCGAGCACAGGCGAGCGTCGGCGAGAACGAGACAGCCCGTGTCTGTCGCTGAGCGGATCAGCCTGCCGGCCGCCTGCTTGAGCTCGATGATCGCCTCGGGCAGGTAGTAGTGCTCCCACCAGGCGCGGTCGCGCTCCTTGCGCTCCTCGAGCACCGGGTCGCGCACCTGGCCGAACGGCAGCTTCGGCACGACGACGCACCGCAACGTGTCGCCCCGGGCGTCGAACCCCTCCCAGAATGACTTGGTCGCGAATAGAGACACGGCGCGATCGGCGACGAACTCGTCGGCAATGCGCTTTCGCGAAACGCCCGGCGATTGCACGAGCAGCCGCAGGCCGCGCGCCTCCAGGCGATCGACGAGCGCATGGTAGACGGCCTCCATCTCGCGCCGGTTGGTGAACAGCGTGAGCACCGACCCGCCCATCGCGACGTGCACGCGCTCGAGCAAGTCCTCGAGCCGCGCGAGGTACTCGCGCTCGTTCGGCTCGCACATGTCCGTGGGCACGAACACCGCCATCTGTCGCTCGAAGTCGTAGCTCGACGCCAGCCGCAGACTCGACCACTCGCCCTCGAGCAGCCGATCGAGTCCCACGGCGCGCGCGAAGTGCGAGAAATCGTCGCCGGCCGCGATCGTCGCCGACGTGAACACGACGGATCGTGCGCGCGGGTACAGTTCCTCGGCCAGACGCTCGCCCACGTCCAGCCGCGCAGCGGTCACGCGCTCCTCCGTCACGTCGCGCCGACGGTTCGCGGTGAGGCTGTACACGAAGCCCTCGTCGGTCCCGTCGAGTACGGCGACGAGCCCATCCATCTGGCCGAAGAGCGCCGAGAGTTGCCCCGCGAGGTCCGCGCGCAGCTCGTCGAAGCGTTCGCCCAGCTCCTCGAGGTACGTGACGAGCCCGCGCCCCTCGCGCACGACCTGCTCGAGCCGCTGCCCGAGCTTCCGGCCGACGCCGGCCACCGTGCCCCATGGCCCCGCCTCGCGCATCGGCGCGGTGATCCGCCGCTCGGTCCGGTCGTAGCTGCCCGGGTCGTCGCCCGCCAGGTCCTTCACGAAGTCGAAGAACGAGTCGGTCAGCGTGCTCGCCGTCTCCACTGCCGAACGCATCCGCGCGATCGCGGCGCGCCCCGGCGCCGACTCCTCCTCGGGCAGCGAGGTCGCGAGCTTCGCAGCCGCTGCGTCGAGCCAGCCGCCGCGCCCGCGTACGTGCAGACCGCGAAGGAGCGCCGACAGCTCCGCGTGCGATGCGCCGACGGTCAGCTGGTCGCGCGCCTCTGCTTCGGCGGCGTGCGCTTCGTCAACGACCCAGTGCCGCAGCGGCGGCAGGATCCCGCCCTCGGCGGTGATGTCGCGGAACAGCAGCGCGTGGTTCGTGACGAGGATGTGCGCGGAGTCCGCACGGCGGCGGACGCCGTGGAGGTAGCACAGGTGCGGATAGTTGCGGCACCGCTTCTTCGCGCACTCGGCCACGGAGCACGAGAGCGCCGGCCGAAGCGCCGGCGGCCAGTGAAGGTTGATCGCGTCGAGGTCGCCCCAGCCGGACTGCGCGACCCACCCGACGAGCATGGCGAGCGCCGCGGCCCGCTCTTCGTCCTCGGCGCCGGCGTCGAGCGCACGCTGCAGCTTCCGCGCGCACAGGTAGTGGTCGTAGCCCTTGAGCGACGTGTAGCGCAACTCCCCACCAAGCGCCTCGGATAGCGCCGGCAGTTCGCGATGGATGAGCTGGTCCATCAGCGTGTTCGTCTTGGTCGCGACGCCCACGCCGATTCCGTTCGCGAGTGCATATCGCGCCGCTGGCAGCAGGTAGGCGACCGACTTCCCCACGCCCGTCCCGGCCTCCACGGCCAGGTGCCGCCCGTCCCCGAACGCGCCGAGGACCGCCTCGGCCATCCGCGCCTGCTCCTCGCGCGTCTCGTAGCCGGGGTACATCCGCCCGACCGCGCCGTCCGGCGCGAAGTCCGCCAGCACCTCCGCGGTCGACGGGCACGTGAGGCCGATCTCGTCGGCGTCGTTGAGCGCCTGCGGCCGTTCGCGGTGCACGCGCTCGCGCCGCAGCGCGATCACGTCCACGCTTCCCCGCTCAGCGTGCGCGTCCGCGAGGTGGCGGAACACGGTGGTCGCGGGCCAGTCGAACGTGGGCGCGAGGCCTGCGAGCCGCCGCAGCACCTTCGGCCCGAGGTCCGCGAGTCCCACGAGCGTGATGCGCCATAGGCCGAAGAGCGCCTCGGTGTCGGCCTCGGCGCGGTGCACGGCGCCTGGCAACTCGAAGGCCTCGGCGAGATCGCGCAGCCGGTGGCTGCGCAGGCGCGGGAGCGCCACGCGCGCGAGCTGCAGGCTGTCGAGCCACGGCCCGGGGAAAGCGCTAGGTCCGGCCGCGTGCTCGAGGAAGCGTCGGTCGAAGCACGCATTGTGCGCGACGATCGGCCGCGTCCCGACGAGCTCGCGAAGCTGGCCGATGACCGACTCGATGCAGGGGGCGCCGGCGACGGCGTCGTCGTCGATGCCCGTGAGTGCGCTCGTCTCGGCGGGAATCGGGCGACCCGGGTCGACCAGCGTCGTGAAGCGCTGGAGCACTTCCGGCCCGCGCGCGACGATCAAGGCCGCCTCGATGATCTCCTCGCGCGCAGGGTCGAAGCCCGTGGTCTCCAAGTCGAGGAAGACGGTCTCGTCCTCGAAGCCCCACACCGCGTCCTGCGCTCGCTCGGCGAGCGCAGCGTATGCGGCGGCGACGTCCGGGTCGGTGCCGGGGACGAGGAAGCGGGCGAGCGCGGGATTCATGACTCGCAGCCTACCACGCGGTACCGACGTGGAATGCCGGAAACGCAACGAAGCCCGCCCCCTTCGAGGGGCCGGGCTCCGGCGTTATGTGCTCGAAGTGCGGGTGCGATCGACTACTGGGCCGACTCGCGCGACTTGACGTACCAGGTGCCGCTGACCTTCTCGATCGTCCAGCGGTAGCTGATGGCCATCTGCGGCGTCTGCTGGGTGCCCACGACCGTGATCGTGTCGCCGGCAACCTGCGGCTTCTCGACGCTCACGCCGGTGATGCCGTAGCCCTGCAGGGTCTGCGCGTAGCTCTGCGAGCTACCGTAGTAGGCCTGCTTGTCCTTCGGCAGGAGGTTGTAGGCCTCTTCGTACTTCCCGGCCTTCACGTCGTCGTAGTACTTCTGAACGACTTCCTCAGGCTTGACGCCCGCCGGGACCTTGGTCGCGGTCTTCGGATCGAACGGCACGTTCGGAACGGTGCCGCCCGGGTTGGTCGCGCCGCCCTGCGCCTGCTGCTGCTGCTGCAACACCTGCGTTGGCTGCGGCGTTGAGGCGTTCCTGTTCTGGACGACCAGAACGACGATGACTGCAACCAGCAGCACGGCCACGCCGCCAAGCAGATACATGATCATCTGCTGATTGTTACGCTCCTCGGACATGTGCAGGTCTCCTTCTATCGCTTGCCTGAACGATTTGCCTGATTCGGCCGGTCAAGCATACCTGTGCATCATCCCGGCGACAATCGGTCGAAGCTCACCCCGGGTGTTGCCTCTTCGCGCCGAGATGAGCAAACGGCAGGCCAGTCCTTCCGCTTAAGCGGGACGCCCTGCAGCCATATCGCCACACCCACTGCAAGAGCCGTCGCAGCCCTTCACCTTCAGGGCAAAGCAGCGGGGACAGCGGACGCCCTCGGCCACGAAACCGCATCGCTCGCAACGTGTGACGCCGCTGGTGGCAGCGCAGCTCGTCGGCTCGTTCTTCTTACGCTTCATCGGACCACCAGCTCCACGATCCGGGTCACGATCCCGCCGAGGACGAACGCCATGCCGACCGACGCGACCAGCAGACCGGTGAGGTAGCGACCGCCGCGTTCTTTGAGGATGACCATGACCGATGCGATGCACGGCACGAATAGCGTGATCGTGACCATCGCGGTCAGCAGCTGCTTGGCGGTGAGGTGCATCGTGAAGAAGCCGGCAGCCCCGAAGTCGCGGCGGACGAAGCCCATGACGAACGCCTTCGCGGCCTGCGGCGGCAGGTGCAGCCAGCCTACCGTCAGCGGCCGGGCGACACCCTGAATCCACACGAGCATGCCGGTCACCTGCAGAAGCGACATGATCACGGCTCCAACGAGGAAGAACACTGCGACTTCCTTCATGAAGTGCCACACCTTCACAACGCTCTTGCGCACCACGTTCCCGAGGCGCGGCACGCGCAGGGGTGGCAAGTCGATCAGCAGGTGGGTTGGCTCGCCGGGCGTGACCTTGTCGAGCACGGTGCCGACGACCACGAAGATCGCGAGCAGCACCGCGAAGTACGCCGCCGAGTACAGCGGCCCGACGCGCGTCATCAGCGCCGCAATCACCGCGATCTGCGCCGAGCACGGCACGGCAATCGCCATGAGTGCGGTCGCGATGAAGCGCTCGCGCTTGTTGCCGAGGATGCGGGTGGTGAGCGTGCCCATCGTGACGCAGCCCAGGCCGAGAATCAGCGGGATCACCGCGCGGCCGTTCAGGCCCATCGATGACAGGGCGCGGTCAGACAGCGCGGCGATCCTCGGCAGGTAGCCCGAGTCTTCGAGCAGCGACAGCAACAGGTAGAACCCGGTGACGAGCGGCAGGATCACGCCGAGGAGGTACGTCGGCGTCATCGTGAGCACGCCGAACTCGCCGGCGAGGATCGCGTTGACGGGATTGCCCTGCGGCGCGAGGTGGGCGACCAGCCCGCGGACGAACGGCTCCCAGTACCCCTTCATGATGAAGGTCTCGGTCACGCCCACGACCCCGCCCGCGACCCACTGGCCGAGCACCTTGTACATCGCCCAGAGCAGCGCGAGCAGCATCGGCACGCCGGTCAGCGGGTGCATCATCCAGTGCGACAGCCGCGTCGAGAACGACGCGCCCTGCGTCGTCTCGGATACAACGTGGCCGACGACGTCGTTCACGCGCTCGCGGCGACGCAGGTAGATGCGCTCGCGCTCATCGCCGGGCGCAATGCCGTGCCGCTCCGCGACGGCCTCGTCGCTCTCGAGCACCATCAGCGCCTCGGCCCGCGAGCCGACCCGCGCGGCCATCACCACGAGGTCGTGCTCGAGCGTTGGGTCCGCGTGCCCGGGCCGCGCCTCGGCGACCCGCTCCCGCAGCTCGTCCATGCCCGCGCCGGTGACCGCGACGGTCTCCACGACCGGCACGCCGAGCAGGTCCTCGAGCAGATCGCGGTCGATCCCGACGCCTTGCTTGCGCGCCTCGTCGGCCATGTTGAGCGCCACGACCATCGGCAGACCCATGTCGACGAGCTGCAGTGTGAGGAATAGGTCGCGCTCGAGGTGCACCGCGTCCACGACGTTGATGACGACGTCCGCGCCGAGGATGACATCGCGGGCGACGGTCTCTTCCTCGTTGAAGGACGAGACGCCGTAAACGCCGGGGGTGTCGACGAGTTCGGCCTTCGGGAAGCCATCCAGGTTCAGCGCGCCTCGCGTGAGCTCGACGGTGGTTCCCGGGAAGTTGCTGACGTCGACGTACACGCCGGTGAAGGCGTTGAAGAAGACCGACTTGCCCACGTTCGGGTTGCCCGCGAGGACGAACGAGGTGGCGCCGGCAACGGCGGGATCGGCGGAGGTGTGACAGTGTGCCATCGCTAGTGTCCTTTGCCAGTTCCCGCGGCACCGTCGTGCAGCTTCTGTACTTTGATGCGCTTGGCGAGCTCGCGGCCGACGGCGATTTCCTGGCGACCGGATTTCAGCACGATGGGACCGGCGGGAATCTTCGTCACGCAGCTGACGCACGCGCCCTCTGCCATTCCGAAGCGCAGCGCGTGGATGCGCGCGTTGGCGTCATCGACCGACAGCACGACCATCACGTCGCCCCGCTTCACGAGGTCGAGCGTGGTGTGGTCTGGTGTCGCCTTCGGTTCGACTCTGTCGACTGACATGTGACCCGCTCCCGCTGTTGTCGTCCGACTCCGCGGTGCATCGGACTCCGTCGGCCCGGCTCGCTGTCGTTAGCATATGCTAACTCCGCCGGTACTGCAAGCCTAATGCCCGAATCTAGCCGCATCAACACGGTGCGATTACCTGGCGCTTAGCGTGGGGCTGCGCTTCCCTGGTTGCGACGAGACGCCCGCCTCGGCGCTTGCCCGCGTCCATCGGGCCTGGTAGCCTCGTCGCGACGAAGGGGAGTAGCGCCCGCGATAGGCGGGCGGCAGACCGACAATCTCGGGCGATAGCCCCGGTCCTGCCCTCACGGCACCTCGTGACCGCCAGACCTTCGGTGGAAATCATCCGCCGAAGGTCTGTCTCTTTTTGGAGGCCGAATGAACGATCGCACCGCGAATCGCACCGCCTGGCACACGATGCCGCCAGAAGACGTGCTCGAGACGCTCGGCAGCGACCCGTCCGGCCTCTCGTCCGCGCGAGCCGCGGCGCTGCTCGGCGAGAACGGCCCGAACGAACTGCGACCCGCCGAGCCGCCATCGCGTCTGCGGATGTTCCTCGGGCAGTTCAACGACTTCATGATCTGGGTGCTGCTCGCGGCGGTCGTGATCTCGGCGCTCGAGGGCGAGGTCGCGGACGCGATCGCCATCACGGCGATCCTGGTGCTGAACGGCGTGCTCGGCTTCGTACAGGAGTTCCGCGCGGAACAGGCAATGGAGGCGCTCAAGCAGCTGTCCGCGCCCACCGCGACGGTCGTACGGGGCGGCGCCGAGGCGCAGGTCCCAGCTCGCGAGCTCGTGGTTGGCGACATCGTTCTGCTGTACGCCGGAGACAAGGTGCCCGCGGACGGACGGCTGCTCGAGGCGGCGGCGTTGCGCGTCGAAGAGGCGGCGCTCACGGGCGAAAGCATGCCCGTGCGCAAGGAGAGTGCGCCGCTGCAAGGGGTGGACCTGTCTCTCGGCGATCGAACGAACCTGGTGTTCGCGAGTACGTCGGTGTCTGTTGGCCGTGGCCGGTTCGTCGTCACCGAGATCGGTCAGCAGACCGAGATGGGCCGCATCGCGGATCTGCTGGCTGCCCAAGAGCCGCAGCAAACGCCGCTGCAACGCGAACTGCGCACGGTCGGCAAACTGATAGCGGCGCTCGTGCTCGGCATCGCGTTCGTGGTCTTCCTCATCGGCGCGTTCCAGGCGTATCCCGGCGGCAATGTGTTCGAGGCGCTCGGCACGCCCGCCGTCCAGCAGCGGCTCTCACTCGCGTTGCTCGTCGCGATCTCGCTCGCCGTGGCCGCGATCCCGGAGGGCCTGCCGGCGATCGTCACCGTCGCGCTGTCACTCGGCGTGCGCCGCATGGCCGAGCGAAAAGCGATCGTGCGCAAGTTGCATGCGGTGGAGACGCTCGGCTCGACGACCTTCATCTGCTCTGACAAGACCGGCACGCTCACCAAGAACGAGATGGCGGTGCGGCAGCTGGTCGTCGGCCTCGACGAGTCGGCGGTCGACCCGGACTGGGACCTCGAGCCCGCGGGCGAGGTGCCCGACCGCGGAGACCGCGAGCTGCTGCTGGAGATCGCCGCCTCGTGCAACGACGCGCGCTTCGGCGCCGACGACCAGCCGGTCGGCGATCCGACGGAGACCGCGCTCATCGTCGCGGCGGACCACCTGTCCTCGGACCGTATCCGCCCTCGACGCATCGCCGAGATTCCGTTCGACTCCGAGCGCAAGCGCATGACGACCGTTCACGCTGTCGGGGACGAGCGCGTCGCGTACACGAAGGGCGCGCCCGACGTCGTTCTGCGCCACTGCACGACCGCGCGCCTGCACGGTGAGACGGTCGAGCTGGACGAGGCGACGCTCGCCCGTATCCGCGAGATCAACGAGCGCCTCGCATCGACCGGCTACCGAACGCTCGCGTTCGCGAGCCGCGCGATCGGCGACGAGCCGATCACCGAGGACGGCGCGGCGATCGAGCGTGACATGACGTACGTCGGCATCATGGGACTCGTCGACCCGCCGCGGCGAGAGGTGGCGGACGCGATCGAGGTGTGCCACCGAGCCGGGATCAAGGTGGCGATGGTCACCGGCGACCACGCGCTGACGGCGAAGGCGATCGGCGACCAGGTCGGCCTGCTCGAGGGCAAGGAGGTCATCACCGGCTCGCAGCTGGAGCACATGACCGACGACGAGCTCTACGCCACGGTCGAGGACATCCGCATCTACGCGCGGGTGAACCCGGAGCACAAGCTGCGGATCGTCGAGGCGCTCCAGCGGCGGGGCGAGACGGTCGCGATGACCGGCGACGGCGTGAACGACGCGCCGGCGCTCAAGCGAGCGGACATCGGTGTGGCGATGGGCCTCATCGGCACCGACGTGAGCCGCGAGGCCGCCGACATGGTCCTCGCCGACGACAACTTCGCCACGATCGTGGAGGCTGTTCGCCAGGGCCGGTCCGTCTACGAGAACCTGCGGAAGTTCATCCTGTTCCTGTTGTCCTGCAACATGTCCGAGGTGCTCATCGTCTTCTCGACGACCTTCATCTCGCCTCGGCCGGCACTGCTCCCGCTGCAGCTGCTGTGGATCAACCTCGTGACCGACGGCCTCCCCGCCCTCGCGCTGGGCGTCGACCCGGAGTCCCCGCGCGTAATGGATCGCCCGCCCCGTGCCGCCAACGAGAGCATCCTCGAGCGCCGTCGCCAGCTGCAGGTGTTCTGGCAGGGTGCGCTCATCACCTTCGGCGGCCTGGTCATGTACGTGTGGGCGGACCTGTTCATGCCCGGCCACTCGGCTGCTCGCGCCCAGACGATGCTGTTCTGCACGATGGTCCTCGCGCAGCTGTTGCACGCGTTCAACTTCCGCTCCGAGACGCGCACGGTATGGTCGCCGGAATCGCTCCGCAACCGGTGGTTGCTCGCCGCGCTCTTCGGCTCGATGGCGCTGCAGGCGCTCGTCGTGTACGTCCCGGCGCTGCAGCACACGTTCTCCACCGAGGCGCTCTCGGTGTCCGACTGGCTCACCGTCCTCACAGCCGCGCTGCTGCCGATCGCGCTCATCGACCTCGCGAAGGTGTTCGGCGCGCGACGGCGAGCGGCGCAGGTCGCGCGCTAGCGGGAACGCGAGCGGAGGCGCAGACGGCGAGTTACGCGAGCGCGAGTTCCACGAGGCGGCGGCACAGCTTCGGGAACTCGAGGCCAGCGGCGCGCGCCGCGTCGGGCAGGAGGCTCGTCGGCGTCATTCCCGGAATCGTGTTGACCTCTAGCAGGTAGACACTGTCGTCCTCAGTGACGATCATGTCGGTCCGCGACATGCCCCGACAGCCCAAGTAGCGGTGCACCTCCAGTGCGAGGCGCTGAGCCTCAACCGTGGCCTCGCCGGAAATGCGCGCCGGAATGATGTGCGTGCTCATGCCCTGCTGGTACTTGGACTCGTAGTCGTAGAACTCGTTTTCCGGTACCACCTCGAGCGTGGGCAAGCACTCGGGCCGATCGTTGCCGAGGACCCCCACTGTGATCTCGACGCCGGAAACGAACTGCTCGACCAGGACGACCTCGTCGTAGCGAAACGCCTCCGCGATCGCTGCGGGAAGCTCCCCGGCGGTATGGGCGATCGTGACGCCGATGGCCGAGCCCTCGTTGGCAGGCTTCACGACGGTCTTCGGACCGAGTGAGGCGATGATGGCGTCGACATCCACGGGTTCGCCGCGCCGGAGCGCCTCGTACGCGGGCGTCTTGAGCCCGGCGTGGGCGAAGAAGTGCTTGGACATCACCTTGTCCATTGCGAGTGCGCTCGCGAGCACGCCGGACCCAACGTACGGGATGCCGAGGAGTTCGAGCATCCCTTGGACCGTCCCGTCCTCGCCGAAACGACCGTGCAAGCAGATGAAGACGACGTCGGGTTTGAGCGCCTGCAGCTCGCCGACAAAGGTTTCCGTCCCGGTGTCGATGCTCGTAGTCTCGAAATGCTCCTCGGCGAGAGCGGCCGCAACCTGCGCGCCTGTGGTGAGCGAGACCTCACGCTCAGCGGAACGTCCGCCCATCAAGACCGCGACTCTCGGCATCGGGCCGTGCTCGCCCACGGAACGACCTCCGTCCGGCGTCACAGAGCGCCTCGCGCGGCATCGACCGCCAAGAGTACCGTCCACCAGCCGACGACGCCGAGCGCAGCAAGGCCGGAGACGAGCAGCAGGGCGGTTGTGAGCAGGCCGGATCGCTGCGTGGTCCGCGATCGCGCGGTGAGCCAGGCCCACAGCACGATAGCCGGCGCGGCGACGACGAGTGCGAGTCCCGCGAATATGAGCGCGGGGTATGCCGCCACCGACAGCGGGTCGCGCGAGCCTCGCAGTAGGACGAAGCTCGCGACCGCGTGCAGGACCCATGCTGCGGCGTAGGCCGCGTACGGCAGGATGACGCGACGCCGAGTCGTGTCCTCGGCGGCGTCTGGCGTGTCGGCGACGATGTCCTCGCCGGGCAGTGCCTCGGCCGAGGCTTCGGCGGACGTCGTAGCGGCCGAGCCGGCGAGGTCGGTGGCCTCCGCCTGCTCGACCAGTTCAGCAGCAGCCTGGCCGTCATCGAGACCAGCGACGACCGCGGCGAGCGACGACTGCAGGTCGGCCGGCTCGTCCGTGGGCTCGGCAGAGGCTTCGGCGGCCGGCTCATTGGCGTCGTCCGGCGGCTCAGCGTCGGCTTCGGCGGCTGGCTCAGCGGGCTCAGCGTCGGCTTCCGGGGCTTCCTCAGCGGGCGCAACCGCGGCCTCCGGCGCGATCTCCTCGGCGATCAGCTCCAGGTTCGTCAGCGTCACGTCGGCCTCGGGCGCGTCGTCCCGGACCTCCGCAGAATCGCCACCCAACTCGATCTCGCTCATGCCGCCCCCTTACGCCGCCCACTGATGGGCAGTCTATCGGGCCACCGCGCGTGTCACAACCGCCGAGGTAGGCTGTGGAAGTCTCGTGTAATTTGGCCTCCGGCGGGAAGGATACTGCTGCCGGCGGCATAAGATGACGGCATCCCCCCTTCCGCTCGTAGACAGAAGGAGCATGCATGGACGGAACCGGCTACCAGGCCCCCGACCCCTATCCTCCACCCGGCGGCGAGCGAACCCGGTCCCCGATCGTCGTCGCCGTCGTGGCAGGGCTCGTTACGGCGTTCGTCGTTTCGGCGTTCGTCGGGTTCTTCGCGGGCATGGGCGGCGCGTACCTGATGGGTCAGCGGCTGACGACCGGTGCGACAACCACGACTCCACTAACCACCGAGCGCGTCAGCGGTGGCGATCCGGACGAGCCCGTTGAGGCCGCGGCTTCCGCGGCGGCACCCGCCGTGGTGAACATCGATATTTCCGGCGAGGCGACGCAGAGCGGCGGCAGTAGCGGCATGCCGAAGGGCCACCCGACCGTCCCGATTCAGGGCAACGGTTCGGGCGTGGCGTTCAAGACCGCGCCGAACAACGGGACCTACATCATCACGAACAACCACGTCGTGGAGAGCGCCAGCAAGATGATGGTGACCGACGCCAAGGGCAACCGCGTGCGGGCGAAGCTCATCGGCCGCGATCCCGAGACCGACATCGCCGTCATCGAAGTCCCACGACGCATCCCCACGATTCAGATGGCCAACTCCGACAATGTCGTCGTCGGCTCGCTAGCGATAGCGATCGGGTCGCCGTTCGGGCTCGAGCACTCGGTCACCTCGGGCGTGGTCTCAGCAATCCACCGGTCGCTGACCCAATCGGGCAACGACGCCACCGGGGCGTACCCGCTCGTCGATTCGATCCAGACCGACGCCGCGATCAACCCCGGCAACTCCGGCGGCCCGCTCGTGGACCGACAGGGGCGGCTCATCGGCATCAACACCGCCATCTTCACCGAAAGCGGGAGCAGCAGCGGTATCGGGTTCGCGATTCCCGAGCGTACCGTCGTTCGAATCGCGAACGAGCTGATAAGCGGAAAGGGCGCGCAGCACCCGTTCCTCGGCATCCTCGGTCAGACCGTTGACGAGACGATCGCCAAGCAGAAGAAGCTGCCGGTGAACGAGGGTGCGCTCGTCGTCGAGGTGACGAAGAACACGAACGCCGCAAAGTCCGGGATCCAGAAGGGCGACCTCATCGTCGGCTTGGACAGCACGGCCATCCGCTCGATGGACGACCTGCTGCTCGCCGTCCGTCGGCACTCGGTGGGCGACAAGGTGACCGTGCACCTCTACCGCAACGGCAAGAAGTTGGTCCTGCCGATGACGGTGGGCGCGAAGCCCCGGAACCTCAGCCAGTAGCTGCGATCAGAGAACGCGAACGGGGGCGGACCTTCGAAGAGGTCCGCCCCCGTATCTTTCGAGCGTTAGCGACTACGCGCGTCGGTAGGCGACGGCGCCACCGGCAACCGTGAAGACCACGACGCCGAACATGCCGAACGCGATCAGCGCCGCCATCGGGCTGCTCTCCGCTGCGACCTTGCTCAGGCTCGCCTTCCGCATGTCCTCCGTGATCACGATGTCCGGCTTCTTGGGCGTGTAGGTGAGCTGTGACTGGAGCGCAGGATCGACCTTCGCGCTAGCCTCGCCCTCTCCCTCGGCCGCAAACGCCGGCAGCGCAAGCGCGCCAAACGCCAGAGCCGTCGCCAGCAGCAGTGCCAACCGTTTCATCGCGTGCCTCCTAGCACCTTTGACCCCCGCGGCTCGCCGGACGCTCGGCGCGTCCGACATCTAACCTCACAACTGGGCAGGATACGTCATCCTAAGCGAGGGTGCGAGTCTCCTCCACACGGTGTTGTTCGACGTTTCGTCCGCGTTCCCTGGTCGTTTTGCCGCTTGCCGCGACACGCCCGCCACCCGGCTTGCCGAGTTTCCAGCTTCTGGATAGGCTTCGCGTGCTGATGGGCAATCATTACTCACGATTCAATGAGAGGAGCTTCCCAATGGTTGAACGCTACCGTTGCACGAACTGTGGCTACTTCCACGTCGGCCCCGCCCCCGAGACCTGCCCCGTTTGCGGCGCGCCGAAGACGGCGTTCCTGGCGTACGAGGGACCCGGCGACCTGAGCGGCACGCAGACGCTCGAGAACCTCAAGGCCGCGTTCGCGGGCGAGTCGCAGGCAAATCGTCGATACACGCTCGCGAAGCGCGTCGCCGAACTCGAAGGCGCCCCCGCCTCGTCGGTCGAGGCCTTCGATCATGCACTCACCGAGGAGACCGCACACGCACTCGGCCACCTGGCGTACATGGGCGGCATCGGAACCACCGCCGAGAACCTGCAGGCCGCGCTCCAGGGCGAGGACTACGAGACCACGGAGATGTATCCACAGTTCGCTGAGATCGCGGAGAACGAGGGTTTTGCCGACATCGCCTTCTACTTCCGCTCCGTCGGCCGCTACGAAAAGGTGCACCGAGAGCAGTACCGCAAGGCCGCCGAGGAACTCGGAGAGTAAGGGCTGCGTGGACGGCGACACTCGCACCGACATCAAGCTGCTCACCCCCGAGGCGCTCACCTCGGTGGTCGCTGAGCTGGGTGAACCCCGGTTCCGCGCGAAGCAGCTGATCCGGTGGCTGTACCATCGCCGCGCGCGGTCGTTCGACGAGATGACCGATTTGCCCGCCGGGCTGCGAGAGCGGCTCGGCGGGCAATTCACGCTCGGGACCCCGACGCTCGAGGCTCGCCAGCTGTCTGCCGACGGGACCCGGAAGTACCTGTGGCGCTTCCCCGACGGCGCCACGGTCGAGTCGGTCGGCCTGCCGACGGAGGACCGCCTCACCGTCTGTTTCTCGACGCAGGCCGGTTGCGCGATGGCCTGCCGCTTCTGCGCGACGGGCGAAGGCGGCTTCACGCGTGACCTGGGGGCGGGCGAGATCGTCGATCAGGTGACCGCCGTGAGCGACGACTTCGGCGAACGAGTGAGCAACGCGGTCGCGATGGGCCAGGGCGAGCCGTTCCAGAACTATCGCGCCACGCTCGGTGCACTTCGCCTCATGAACGCGAAGGACGGTCTCGGCATCGGCGCGCGCCACCTTACCGTCTCCACGTGCGGCCTGATCCCCGGCATCGAGCGATTCGCGCAGGAGCCCGAACAGTTCACACTCGCGGTCTCGCTGCACTCGGCCGTGCAGTCCACGCGCGACGCCCTTATGCCGGCGGTGCGCCGCTATCCCATCTCGCAGCTACGGCGGGCGCTCGAAAGCTATGGCGAGCGCACCGGTCGTCGTCCGAGCCTCGAGTATGCGCTGCTCGACGGCGTGAACGACACCGACGAGGAACTCGCCGCGCTCGTCGCCTTCTGCCGAGGACTGCTCTGTCACGTGAACCTCATTCCGGCCAATCCCGTGTCGACGACCGGTTTCGCACGATCCGCGGAGAGCCGCGTTCGGGCCTTCACCGTGCGGCTTCAGCAAGTCGGCGTCGAGGTGTCGGTGCGAGCCGAGCGCGGCACCGACATCGACGCGGCGTGCGGGCAACTGACGCAGCGGCACGCCTAGGCTGTCGAGACTTCCTCCGTCGGCCGCTCGCGACGGACTGGGCAAAGACCGAACGCAATCGGGCAGTCACTGCAGAGCTGGTCATCCCACCGCTCAAGGTGCGGGTATTCGCCTGCCGCCATCCGCTCGTGAACGCCCACGATCCGCGTCACGATCCTGTCTTCATCGTCCGGCCCGAACTCGTAGCTGGTCTCCTGGAGCGATCCGTCATCGTCCTGGACCTGCGGTCGGACGAAGACGACCCTGACGTCGGTCCGACCGTCGCCCAAGGCGGCTAGTGCATAACACTCCGCCTGCAAACGGTACCGCTCGCTGAGCTCGTCGGCCGACCCGCTGGTGCCGGACTTGTAGTCCACGATTAGCGCCCGACAGCCATCGACCGCGTAGACGTCGAGGCTGCCGTCCATCAGGAATGCGCCGGCGGCGGACTCGAGTCGTACGGCGAATGGCGCTTCCCGTCGCGCGGAAGTCATCCGACGCACGTCTGCGGCGAGGGGAGACGCCGCGTATGCCGCGACCGCCTCCGCGAGCCGTGACGCCGCGGCGGCGTCGAGTCGGTGGTAGGCCGCTATGGCCGAGATTCGATCGCGGGACGGCACGCCCGCCGCCGACAACTGCAGCGCCGCGTGTACTGCCGCCCCGAATCCGAGCGGCGTCGAGGCTGTCGAGCGAAGCTCCCCCACGCGCAGCACCGAACGTGCGAAGTACCGGAAGCCGCATAGCTCGTACGCGGCCATACCGCTGTAGGACAGGCGGGCAGGAGGCTCCGGCGGGCGCGGCCGTGCGGCGCCTTCTTTCCAGCGCGCACACAAAAGCACGGCGTCGTCCTCCCCCGCGGCCTCCCGCGCGGCGCCCTCCGCCGGCTGGTCGGATGTCGGGATCGGCGCTGTCGCCTCCTCGGCAGGGCCGGGCATCACCACGGATACGCGCACGTCCACCGATCGTCCCCGGCCGTCGGCCAGCTGCACCCAGCGGGCCCCCTCGTCCTGCGGTTCGGCGATGCCGAGCCGGCGATTCAGCTGGTCGAACAGCCCACGACCTTCAGCCGCCTTCGCGACATTGCGCCATCCGCCGAGGAGCAGCAGTTCTTTGGCGCGCGTGGCTGCCACGTAGAACAGCCGCTGCGCCTCTTCTCGCTCGGCAACCTCCGCCCGCTCTCGGAACGCCTCGAATAGCGGCGTGCGATCGAGCTTGCGGGCCTCGCCGAGAGCGCTGCCCGAGCGCCACTGCGACGGCAATTTCAGCGCGACACCCATTGCGTGGTCGACGCGTTCGAACCGACAGATCTCGCTATCTCCACTACCGCCGAAGTCGAGTTCGGGCACCGCGACGACCGGGAACTCGAGCCCCTTCGCCGCGTGGACCGACATGATGCGAACGGCGGGCGACTCCTCGTCGGTGAGGGTCGCGGGCGTTTGCTGCTCGCCGAACTCCTCCTGCGCCGCGAGGTGCGCGACGAATCCCGCCGGTCCCGCCCCGCCCTGCCGCTCGAAGTCGTCGGCGAGACGAACGAACTTCAGGACGTTGGCATACGCGTCGCGCCCGGGCTCACCCTCTCCGAGAAGCCGCAGGTCGAGCTCGCAGTCCTCGACGCAGCGCAGCAACAGCGTGCTGAGTGGCAGGCGCCCGACGTCGCCCCGAGCACGCTCGATTGCGGCAATCACGCGCTGTAACCGCGCTGCCTCCGCTCCACACAATGCTGAACATTCGGCCCGCGATGCCAGCCAGAGCGGTCGCCCCGGCATCGACTCGGCCGCGTGTCCGATTCGCCACAACGCATCGTCACCCAGAGACGCTAGGTCGGAGAGTAGGACCGTCCCGAGGGCTTCGTTGTCGAGTGGATTTGCCAACACGCGACACAGCGCAGTGAGCATCGCCGTCTCCGGCAGCCCCAGGAACCGACTCCCTCCCACGACCGTGACCGAGAAGCCCCGCCGACGAAGCGCGTCCGCGTACTCGGAAGCGTGCGTGTACGCGCGGACGAGCACCACCATGTCGTGCGCGCGTACCCCGTGGTCGTCACGAAGGGCGGCGAACCGCGCGGCGATAGTGGCCGAAAGCGCGGCTCGACCGACGGAATCCGCCGTCCCCTCCCGGTGTGCGACCAGCAGCTCGATACGGGGCTCTCCAGTGGGAATGATCGGCTCCGGCTCGTCCCGTCCGGCTTCGAGGTGAACGAGCCGGTCACCGAACAGCTCGTCGGACCCGAAGACAGCGTTCACGAACGTCAGCACGTCCTGGTGGGAGCGGTAGTTCACCCCCAGCTCGATCGGCGCCGCCCCGCGTTGGCGCATGTCCTCGGCGTGCTGCACGTACACGGCGACATCGGCTCCCCGAAACCCGTAGATCGACTGGCGCTCGTCGCCGACCGTGCACAGATCCGTCGGCGCAAGGCGCTCGACGATCTCCAGCTGCAGTCGATCGGTGTCCTGGAACTCGTCCACCATCAAGAGGCGGACTCGGCGCCGGATTGCCTCTGCGAGGCCGTGCTCGTCGAGTAGGTCCAGCAGGCGAAGCTGCAGGTCGTCGAAGTCGAGGAGATTCGCGTCGCGCTTCAACGCCTCGTAGCTCTCCTGGAATCGGCCGACGAGCGCGATCAGGGCGGCCGCCATCGGCGCGACCGCGGTCGCCGCTGACGCACGAGCGAGCTGCTCGATCGAGTCGAACAGCGATTCGAGCGCATCGCGGCTCGCTTTCGTCGATCTTCGCCCGCCGCAGTAGCCATCGAGGGCGCGCCAGACCTCTTCGGCGAGGGTCGCTCCCTCCAACTCTGCGACGGGAAGAGCCCGAAGGTGTGCGAGCGCCTCGTCGCACGCTTTGAGGTGCTGCGCGACGCACTTCCCGGTGTCGCCGCAATCGTCCAATTCCGCCTTCGCCTCGGACAGCGCAGCGATGCTGTCGGCGAGAATACGCGTGGCCGGGCGCGTGGGTTCCGCTCGCAGTGCAGACTCGAGCCGGCCGATCCGCAGCGCGTCGGCGATTGCGGCGGTCGCATCGTATACGCACGCGAACCCATACTCGCCGAACAGCCGCGCGCCCGTCTCCTCGGCCAGGCTCGCCCTGGCCGCGTCCTCGAACGCCTGCTGTCGCATTCGACCCGCCGTAACCGCATCCGCGACGCCGAACTCCGGGTCGAGCCCGACGTCGAGCGCGTATTGACGAAGGAGCTTGGCGCACAGACCGTGGATGGTCGAGATCCATGCGCCATCTACTGCTCGCGCCGCCTCGAGCATCCCCGCCGTTCGCAGTGCGGATCGTACGCGCTCGGCCAGCTCACCCGCTGCCTTCTCCGTGAACGTGATCGCGATGATCTCGTCTACGGAGCGCGGCGAGCCGTCGATTCCTCGGACGGCATTCAAGAACCGCTCGGTCAGGACCCGGGTCTTCCCGGTACCTGCACCTGCGGTGATTAGCACGGGACCGGCGAGCGTTTCCGCCGCCCGCGCCTGATGTTCGTTCAGCCTCATCGCAGCGGTCCCCGGCACCCGTCGGCTGCCGAGCAGAACATGCACGAGTCGCGGCGCGCCGGCCGCGGTGCGATGTCGCCTGCCCGAATGCCTTCGACCGCCTTCTCGACGGCCATTTCCGTTTCCTCGAGCAGCGCCTTCCAGCGCTCCTCGTCGATACCGTCATTGCTCTTAGAGTGCGATGGCGGGCACATCAGGTCCGTGCGCCAAAATCCGCGCAAGTCCAGCGACCGCAGCGACCGGTACAGTCCTGCTGCAGGCTGCAGTCCAAGCGAGCGCCCGGCAGCGACCGCGTACACGACCGGCTGGAGTCTACCCCTGGTCGCGAAGCTCCCTTGTCCCGGCTGCCCACCGCCGCTCTTGTAGTCCGTCACCGCGGCGCAGCCGTCGCCAAGGTCCACCCGGTCGATGCGCCCGACGAGCAGTGCGCCAGCGAACTCGAGTGCCGGCGCGTCCATTACGCCGAACGGCTGCTCGCCGGGCAGCGGCTGCCAGCCCGGCAAGAAGTCGATGTCGTCCCGTATGAGCGCCCGTACTTGCTCGTGCGCGTTCGCCAGTGCGAGCTCCTCGGCGAGACTCTGGGGACGGACGCGCCCCGAGCTCACCGCCTCGGCGACGACGGCATCGACGAGGGCGTCTAGTCCCGGACTCAGGTCGCGAGTGACGCGTACGTGTCCTTGCTCGCGCAACTTCCCGTAGAACGAGGCGAGCAGCTCGTGCGCGTACGCGCCCACCTCGCGGGCTCCCAGTTCGCGGTCGACCTCTCGGGGGCGGACAGCATACTGGTAGAACCAGCGATACGGGCAGGATAGGTACGCCTCCAACTCCGTCACTGAGAACTGGGAGCGGTCGGCGAGGGACGCGAGAGCGAGGTCATCGGTCAGACGGCCGCGCACGCGCCTCAGCGAATCCCGCAGTTCCTCGCGGCGCCCCCGTTGCCCCTTGTTGCCTGCGGGAGCCGCCTCGGCCAGATCCGTCAACCAAAGGCGCTCGACGGGGGCGTCTGGTGGGAAGTCGGCATCCGGGTCGCCATCGGCCTCGCGGTATAGGGCAAGCACGTCCTCCCACGCTGCTGCGGCACGACGCGCCACCCCTGAGGAGTCGGCGACCTGGCGGCACAGAACGAGTCGGCGGCGAGCGCTCGTCGCTGCTGAGTAGAACGTCTGCCTCTCGAGCACGAGCTCATCGGCCGAGGCAACGCCAGCTCGACGCAACAGCTCGCCGAGGGCCGACGTCCCCTCCCCCGGCGCCCACTGGTCAGCGTTGAGACCGGCGAGCAGTACGACGTCGAACCGTCGTCCTGCGAGTTCGTCGACGGTCGTCACTCGCACTCCACGACCCTGCGCGCGTCCCACAACGACGTCGCCCGATCGCAAGCCCTCGATGAAGTACGGCGCCCCCAGCGGCTCCGCGCTCGCGATCGCCTCGTCGACGGCTCGCAGCGTTGCGCGATGAGCAGCAGCGTCGGCCAGGAAGGACGGGCTTCCGAGGTCGCCCGCAGATGCCGCGCTCGCCAGCAACGCATCTGCCAATTTCTTCCATACTTCACCCGCGGCTTCAGTGGCAGGGCTTCGAACGACCTGGCGGGCAGCGACAATTGCGGAAGCAGTCCGCGCCCCTTGTCGCGCGGCACCGGCGAGCAGCGACGCGGCGTCGGCCGTGCGCTTGCGGCGCCATAGAAGGTCGAGCTCCTGCACGGCATCCGGCTCCGCGTCCGAGTATGGGCTCAGAAGGAAGGCCAGCATCTCCTCGCGGCCGCCCGCGCCGCGAGCGATGTCTAGCAGCGCGAGCAGCGCCCGCCCGAACGGTTCGGTTTGGAGCGGCATGCGGGCCTCGACCACCGCCTCGATCCCGTCCGACGCGAGCTCCCGCAGCAGCCGTTCGTCCTGCCCGCGCAGGCGCGGGAAAGCGATTGCGATCTCGTCTTCGGCGAACCCCTCGTCTAGCAGGCCGCGGACGAGCATGGCGATCAGCGAGGTCTCCGCTTCGTCACCGGAGGAGATCGCGAAGCGAACGTCGCCGGTGAACTTCAGGGGCGGGCCGCAATCCGAACTGAAGAGTCGCGCTTCGAGCGCGGCGAGCTCGGTCGTGGGCGCCCGACTCGTCAGGGTGATGTGGTCAGCTGTCGGCGCGAGTCGCGACACGAGCGGCCGGGCTGCCTCCGTCGCCGGGAACCCATCCTCCCAAGTCACCCCGATCCACACGTCGTTGGCCTCGCTCATTGCGCGCAAGAGCTGCTCGTGGGCAGGGAGCAGTTGAGGAAACCCGAGGCAGCACAAACACACGCCCTCGAGACGCATCGCCGAGGAGAGCAGGCGCGCCGCCTCCCCCGTCTCTACGAAGCCGGCCTCGGCGACGATCCGTGCGTACTCGACCAGGGCGGGCGCCAGGCCCTGTCCGCGTTCAAGCGCTTGTTGGCAGTCGGCGAGAGTCTGGGCGAGTCGTGCGACGAGCCGCACAGTCCCCCGCTTGGATGCGAGATCAGCGAACTTGGGGGACGCCGCAAGCGCCTGCGCGACGGCCGCATCCCGCACGGTCGGCGTGACCAGTCGTCGACCGTCGCCGAACAACGCCCACTGCGATTCGACCCACGCGGAAAAGGTCGTGACCTCGACCCCGACAGCGGCCTGCTTTACGAGCGAATCGCGAAGCGAGGCCACGCGTGTACGCCGCGGCAGGAGCAGGACGGCCTGTCGTCCGCTGAGTGCCGCATCTCGCAGCGCCTGGATGATCCGCTCTGTCTTGCCCGCGCTCGCACGCCCTGTTACCAGGTGCAGCGGCATCTCGCCCCCCTCCTTACGACGGGAGCATCGTGCCACGCGGGTCTGACATTACGAGGTTGCCTGCGCCTGGCTGTAGCGCTCGACGCCTTCGCGGATCTCGCGGACCTTGCGCCACGCGACTTCCTCATCGCGGCCAAGGTAGTGGTCCAGCCGCTCGCCGAAGATCTCCGCGGTCTGCTCCGCGCGCTCTGCAATTCCACGTGCGAAATCAGCGACTCGCAGTGCCTCGTCCGCAATCCGTCGACGGGCGCGGGAACCAGTCGTCGGCGCGAAGAGCAAGGCACCGACAGTCCCCAGGAGCACGCCGAATAGCATGCCCGACAGGAAGTAGCTCGCCTTGTTCCTCACGCGGTCGCCTCCTCAATGGTCGGCGCTTCACCCTCGGTGAGCAGCCGGAAGATACGCTCGAGTTCTTCCTCGCCCTGGAAATCGATCTCTATCTTCCCTTTCTTGCTGGTCTGGCGGACGCGAACCGCCGTGCCCAGACGGCGGCGCAACTTCCGCGCGACCACTCTGTACGCTTTCGGCGTCAACGGCCGTGGCGACGACTCGCCTTGCCCTGCCGCATACAGCCGACTGAGGTTCTCGGCGTCTCGCACCGAAAGAGCCTCGTCGACAAGCTTGTGCGCGAGGCGCAGCCTCGCCCCATCATCCGGCACCGAGAGGACGGCGCGGGCGTGTCCGGCCGTCAGCTTGCCGGCGTACATCAGATCCTGCACCTCTTCGGGCAAGTCCAGTAGCCGAAGCGTGTTCGTAATGGCCGAGCGTGATTTGGAAACCTTATCAGCTAGTTCAGCTTGCGTCATATGATATTCCGTCAGCAGCCGCCGGTACCCGCGAGCCTCTTCGATTGCGTTGAGGTCCTGCCGCTGGAGGTTTTCGATGAGCGCGAGCTCCAACGACTCGGTTTCGGAGGTCGTCATCACGCGCACCGGGACGTGTTCCAGGCCGGCCGCCTTTGCCGCACGCCAGCGCCGCTCGCCGGCGATAATCTGGTAGCCGTCACTGTACGGACGCACGATGATCGGCTGCAGCACGCCCACCTTCGCAATCGAGTCAGACAACTCGCTGATCCGGTCTTCGTCCATTGCCGTTCGCGGCTGCTTGGGGTTCGGATAGATCTGATCGACCGCGAGTTCCTGCGCGCCGTCACGCACCTCTTGGCCGCCGCTCGGAATGAGCGCCGACAGCCCCCTGCCCAGTCCCCTCTTAGACACGAGAGATCACTTCCTTCGCTAGGCTCCGGTAGGCTTCCGCTCCGCGACCCGTCGGGTCGTAGATCGTGATTGGCTGTCCGTGGCTCGGCGCTTCGGACAAGCGGACCGTGCGCGGAATCAACGTGTCGAACACCGTATCGCCGAAAAAGTCGCGGACCTCTTCGACCACCTGCTGGGACAATCGCGTCCGCGAGTCGTACATCGTCATGAGCGCACCGAATATCTCGAGCCGCGGATTGAGATGCGTCTTCACCAGCCGCACGCTGTCGAGCAGCTTCGTGAGCCCCTCGAGCGCGTAGTACTCGCATTGCACTGGAATGATCAGGCCCTCCACTGCGGTAAGCGCGTTGATGGTCAGCAGCCCGAGCGACGGCGGGCAGTCGACAATCACGTAGTCGAAATCGCCGAGCACCGGTTCGAGCACCGTCTTGAGCTTCGTCTCGCGACTCAAAGCGGAGACGAGCTCGATTTCTGCGCCGGCGAGCTGAATAGTCGCCGGGACTGCGAACACGTGTTCGACTTCGACCGGCTCGATGATGCGCGCCAGCGGCTCGCCTTCGAGCAATGCGTTGTAGACACACAGCTCCCGCTGATTCTTGTTCAGACCGAATCCCGATGTCGCGTTGCCCTGCGGATCGAGGTCCAGGAGTAGAACCTTCTTGCCAGCCTCTCCGAGGCAGGCGGCCAGGTTGACCGACGTCGTGCTCTTCCCGACGCCACCCTTCTGATTAACCACGGCAAGCGTGCGTGCGCTCATTCGCCCTCCGGTTCGCCCGACACATCGCCCGACTGGAGTCGAGCGGGCTCCACAGCCTCCCAGTATAGTGACCGGCCGGGCGTCAGGCGAGAGGTCTGTTCTGGGCCATTCCCACCCGCCGAGGAAACTTCGACGGCGTTGACGTGACCTTCGTGTAGACGACGATCGCCCGATTCTCGGCGGTCTCGCCTAGCCCGTAGCGGCGCAATGACGTCCGCCGCAGGCCCACGGTTTTCCCTGCCACGTCCCCCCTGCGCAGCTCGTCCTCGCCGAGATTGCCCTTCAGGCCGACGAACAGCCCTTTCTTCATTAAGAGCGGGGCTGCAAGTTCGACGAGCGCAGCGAGATCGGCCACCGCGCGTGCCGTGCACACCGCGAACTCCTCACGATGCGAGAGTGCGTACTCCTCGGCACGAGCTGCAGATGCGGTGGCGTCTATGTTGAGCGCATCGACGACTGTGCAAAGAAAGCGGCTCTTCTTCGCGACCGATTCCAACATGACGAGACGCCGCTCGGAGACGATTGCGAGGGGGATTGCAGGGTAGCCTCCCCCACTGCCGATGTCCACGAGCTGGCCAGGGGGTGCCGCGGCCACGTCCGTCGCCGATATCAGTGAGTCGATGACGTGGCGCACGAGAAACTCTCGGGGCTCGACCACCGCGGTCAAGTTCATATGCTGGGTTGTGTCCAGCACCATCTCGGCGTGCAGCGCGAGGGCCGCAGCTTGGCGCTCGGACAACTCGATGTCGAACTCGCGCGCTTCGCGCTCGATGGCCTCTTGAGACAGCTCGTCATGTTTCACGTGAAACATTCTGACTGACCGGCCTTCCCGCCACAACGAAGTCTCACGTGAAACATCGTCGCTTTCGTACTTCTTCGCGGAGGGGGCACCGCTAGGGCCCCTGCGCAGTCCGCGGGCTCAACGTGGGCACAGCGCAGGAGGCGCGCGGGGGTCGCGCGCGCACATTCACCCGCGCCTTTGTGCCCCAGGATCCTCTTGGTGGGCCGCGGTGAGCGGCGCGCATCCTCCGGCTGAGCGAGATACTACGCGATTGCCTCGTATTCCCGGTCGAACGCCGGGTAGCGTCATCACCCAACTCGGCAGAAGCGCCTGCTTGTCCTGGGCGAAAGAGGATTCCGAGCGCAGTCCTCGGCCCGGATTGGGCACTTTCCCGCGCTAGGCGGAGCGAAGCGCGCGGACAGAACCCCGGCGTGCCCGGGGGCAAGCTCTCCACAGTCTCGTTCCGGACTCGTGGCCGCCCGGCGTGCCGCCTGCGGTTCAGGCGTCGACCATCCATGTGCCGGCCGCCGCACTTGCGAAGGTCGGATCGAGGGTCCCCGCCAAGACTCCCCGGACAATGGACTTCTGTCGTGACGCCCCGGTGGCTCTATTGCCCGTGTGCGAAACGCGACCATCGCGGTCAGCGATTGCCGATTCGAGGAGGCGCGCCGGGTCGTCTGATGGCGAAACGCCGTCTGCCCACGGCTCGCCGGCCTCACGGCCTTGCAGGCGGGTTCCGCTCAGCCCTTGCGCCGCGGCCCGTTGTCACGCACATGTGCGGTCCCACTGCGCAGGCGGGGGAGTGCTTGTCCGCGGGAAGACGTCGGTCACCCCCCACCGGTGCGCGTCATCAGTCGGGGGCAGTCTGGTCCGATCGGCACTGAAGTGCGTCTCGAATGTCGTATCGCCGCGGTCTTTCTCGGCATCGACTGCCTGTCGTAGCAGCTCGCCTGCCGATTTCCCCGCGTGTGACCCGGTATGCAACGTCAAGGGGACGCGCTATGCGCTGGGACAGCAACCGGGGGAATGCGCACCGCTCTCCGCTCCCCGTGTGTCTGGCCGCCGATCGCGCCACTTAGCTCGACGGACTCGCGGGCCCGCCGTCCGCCCGCCACCCGACACATTGTCGCCCCGACGCCCCTCTGTTCGCCCGTTGCGTGGTGCTTGCCCACACCTTCGCGTGTCCGCGCCCGACCGCTTCGCTCTGCGTCGACACGAAGTTGCGAGGCGCTTTCCGAAGAGTCCCCCAGAAAGCGAGCCATGTAGACAAGAAAGGGGAGGCCCGGAGGCCTCCCCTTTCGCGTCATCTGCTGCAGCTATCGCTGCTTCGGCCCCACGACCACCTGGCGGAATGGTTCCTCGCCCTCACTGGCAGTCATGACGCGTCTGTCGTCGCGGAGGGCCATGTGCACGACCTTACGCTCGTAGCTCGACATCGGCCGCAGTTTCACGGGGCGCCCCTGCCGGGCAGCGCGATCTGCCGCCCGCTTCGCGATCTCCTCGAGCTTCGCCTTGCGCCGATAGCGGTAGCCGGCCACGTCGACGAGGATGGGGTAGCGGAAGGGCGCCTTACGGTTCGTGATCGCCGCAACGACCGTCTGGAGCGCATCGAGCGTCTTGCCGTGGCGCCCGATGAGAATCCCGAGGTCGTCGCCGACGATATCAAGGATGATCTCGCCAACGTCGCCCTCGTACTCTTCGATGTTCGCTGTCACACCGAAGCCAGCCAGCACCTCGGTGAGGACCGACGTGGCCACGTCTGCCACCTGGTCGAGCTCCTCATCCGTGAGCTCTTCCTGCTCGACGCCCGCTCCCGCCTCACCGACGACTTCGGCCGGAAGCACTTCCGGCTCGACCTCTTCTTCGACTTCCTCGTCCTCGAGTGTCGGTTCGGCCGCCTTCAGCCACATGCGCACCCTCGCAGGCTTCTCTCCCGCGAGGCCGAACAGACGCTTGCCGGGTTCGTCCAGGATCTCGTAGTCGACATCCTCTTGGCTTGCCCCCAGCTCTTCGAGCGCGGCCTCCACGGCCTCCTCGACGCTCGCTCCCTCTGTGATCGTCTCCTGCTTCATGTGTCTACGCTCCCTCAGTACGAGCGATAAAGAACAGCTGGATCTGCTGCTGGGCGATCTGCAGAATGCTTGAGGTCACCCAGTACAGCAGGACGCCGCCGGGGCTGATCCAGCCGATATAGAGCATCATCAGCGACATGTACAGCCCCATGGTCTTGGTCTGCTTCTCTGCATTCGGCATCAGCGCCGTCGGCAAGTAGGTGCTGACGGCGAATCCGACCGCGAAGATGACGTAGGGGAGAGCGGCAACGAGCCCGCTCGCGCTGAACACGACCTTTGGCGCGAGGGTCAGGTCCGGCATGATGATCCAGAATGACTTCGCCGCGGTCTGCTGGATCGCCGGCAGCTTGGCGATCTCCAGCGGCAGGTCGTACCGAAGCACTCGGAACAGCGCGATGAAGATCGGCATCTGAAGCAGTAGTGGTAGACAGCCGCCGAGCGGATTGACCTTGTTCTCCTGGTAGAACTTCATCATTTCCGCTTGCTGCTTCTCTTTGTCGTTCTTGTACTTCGCCTGCAGCGCCTTCAGCTTCGGCTGAATACGCTGCATCTCGTACATCGACTTAGTCTGCTTCCACTGAACGGGAGCAAGCACTATTCGCATAGCAATGGTGAGCAATACAATGGCGAGACCGTAACTGCCGACCATCGAGTACAGCCCGTTGAGGATCTGCAGGATGAGGTGTGTGAATTCACTCCAGAATGGCACTTGCACTGGTGGGCGCCTCCATTTGAATCGTGCGAGCCACGCGGGCGCGAGCGGATGGGGTCGTGCGAATAGCTAGTCGAAGTACTGGTGATTACGGTACGGGGTCGTATCCCCCCGGGTTCCACGGGTGACATCTGAGCAATCGGCGTACCGCAAGGTAGCTCCCCTTGATGACGCCGTATCGCTGGAGCGATGTTATCGCATATGAGGAGCAGGTGGGTCGGAATCGGCATGTGGCCGGAAACAGGGGAGAGATCAGGACCTGATAGGCCCGGACCAGAAGAACCAGTGGGAGCGCAAGGGCGCGGCTAAGGCGCCTCATGAGTGTTCGATCCGTGCGGTAACCGCTCGGACTGCGTCGTCCAGTCGCTGCGGGGTCGCGGCGCCGACTCCGTCTCGGGCGATCAGCGCGATATCCCACCCCGCCCAGGGGCCGCTCGCCCGCCGCACTGCGGCCCGAAGCACCCGCTTCGCCCGATTGCGCGCCACCGCACCGCCCAGTTTCTTGCCGGCAATGACGGCGACGCGGCCACAGGGGCCGCGTCCGGGGGGTGTCGGCGCGATCAGCGCCAGCACAAGTGGGTGCGACGAACGCATGCCCTCCTTGAAGAGCCGGTCTATCTCGCGCGAGGACCGCACGGTCTCCACGAGCGGCACCTCCCGAAGCGTTCGTCGTTACGCCGACGGGCTCGCTACGCCGCCGACGGGCACAGGACCGTACGGCCCTTTCTGCGACGGGCGGCAAGTACGGCGCGGCCTCCGCGAGTGGCCATGCGCGCACGGAAGCCGTGCGTCTTGGCGCGCTTGCGGTTATTTGGCTGGTAAGTCCTTTTCACTGCGTCCTCCTTGAATGCGCTCGGCCTTCCGGGCGCCGAGCCTGACGATTGTAGCCACGGCCCGTGGCCCTGTCAAACCACGGCCCCGGGCGATTCCTCGGGCAGAAGACCACTTCATCCTTTCCACAAACCGCTTCGCCGCTTCCGCTCGCTTTCCATGGGCGTCTCAAAGAAAGGTCCAAAAATTGTGGACACTGTGGAAAACCCAGGATGTATGCGCGTTCCGCCTGTGGATAACGTGTTTTGCCTGATTGTTGGTCTTCCGGCCCTTTGCTAGAATCCGGACTGCGTCAACCGAACCGCAAAAGGGCCGGTTTCACGCTTGAAAAGGCACTCACAAGCACGCAGGGCGCAGGCTACTCCGCCCAATTCATTCGGCGGCGAATCTTTTTCCACAGCTGGCGACGTCCTATCTTCACCGAGCGCGTCGCTTTCCACAATCACCCTTCGCCGAGGGCCTGATCGGAGTCACCGCAACGTCGGCTTCTTGCCAGTAATTGGCTCGGAATCCGCCTTTACAGCGCTTGAGGGATGTGCATCTCGGCACTTTGTCCACATTTGTGGAAAGTTTTGTGGAAAAGGTCGAAAGGCGCTGGTAGGAAGCGGTCGCCGTCGAGGTTGACGGTTTTGGGATGCGGGGATGGCTACGGGCTCCAACAGCCGAATGCGGCAAGCCTGAAGTGCTGGTTCCTGTTGATAAGTCTGTGGATGTTGTGGATGCGGGGGGAGCAAGCGCGGTATGAAGGCGTTCTTCGAGAGGTCCGAGTCGGCTGTGAGCGGTCGTACCACCACCGCGGTCGAATCCATTTATACCCAGCCGTCGGTCGAGGCGGCGCAGCCGTCCCCCGCGCCGCGGGCGCGCGTTTCGACCCCACCGATCAGCGTGTCGTCCGAGGCGCGCATAGCCGTCTACGATTCGCTGACTTCGGCGCCTCGTGTCGAGCTCGTGCCTCCGGCCGACGCCAACTCCTTTATCGAAGTGCTAGCCGCGCGGGTGTTCCACCTCGCGAAGGAGGCTGGCGGCTCCATCCCCTATATGGTGGTGCGCGAATTGGCCGAGAACTACATCCACGCCGGGTTCCGGGAGGTCGTCGTCACTATCCTCGATAGCGGTGACACGATCCGGTTCTCGGACCAGGGCCCCGGTATCACCGACAAGGAGCGGTGCTTCTCTCCGGGCTTCACGACGGCATCAGGGGATATGAAGCGCGTGATTCGCGGCGTCGGCTCCGGTCTGCCGATCGCCCGTGAGTGCCTCCAGTTCTCGGGCGGCACCATTTGTATAGAAGACAACCTGCTCGGCGGAACGGTTGTCACGATCGCGGTAGAGAAAGCGGCTCCGGCGCACAAGGAATTCGCGAGCGGCCCCGCTCAGGCTACCCCTCGGCTCTCAACACGACAGAAGCGCGTGCTGTCGCTCGCGGTCGAACTGGGCTCCCTCGGCCCGTCCGTTGTCGCGAAGGAACTCGGAGTCGCTCTGTCCACCGCGTACCGCGATCTCGCCTCCCTTGAGGAACTCGGCATCCTCGATGGCTCGAACTCCGGCAAACGGATGCTCACGCCGCACGCGGTCGAATCGCTCGATCAGCTATTGGGTCTCTAGATACATGAGAAGGAAGCGGTGGCTGTAATGCTCGATGCTCAACAGGTATGGGTCGATACGCTCGACGTAGTGAAGAGCGAGCTCAACACGCCCACCTTCAAGACCTGGTTCGAACACACGGAGCCGCTCGGCCTCCTTGAGGACAAGCTGGTCATCTCCGTGCCGAACGACTTCGCGCGCGACTGGCTCGAATCGCGGTACTCCGGCCTGTTGCGATCGGCGCTCGTCCAGGTGACCGGCTCCCCGATCGATGTCACGTTCACGGTCCCCAGCGACGCCCCGCTCCAGCCGACGGCGCCCGCTCCTCAGGATGTCGTTGTCCTCCCGGACCTCGAAGCCGAGGAACAGCGGCGCGTCCAGCAGGCGACCGCCGGCGACTTCAATCCCAAATACACGTTCGATTCTTTCGTGATGGGCGCGTCGAACCGATTCGCCTACGCCTCGGCGCTGGCTGTTGCCGAATCCCCCGGCCACTCCTACAACCCGCTCTTCATCTACGGCGGCGTCGGTCTCGGCAAGACCCACCTGCTGCAGGCCATCGGCCACTACGTCCAACAGAGCTTCCCGCACATGAAGGTGAAGTACGTCTCGACCGAGCAGTTCACGAACGATTTCATCAACTCGATCGGCGACCGCGACAAGAAGCGGAGCGACGGCTTCCGCAAGCTGTATCGAACCAACGACGTGCTGCTCGTCGACGACATCCAATTCCTGTCCGGCAAGGAAGGGACGCAGGAAGAGTTCTTTCATACGTTCAACACGCTGCAGCAGGCCGGCAAGCAGATCGTTCTGTCTTCCGATCGACCGCCGAAAGATATCGCCACGCTCGAGGAGCGGCTCCGCAGCCGATTCGAACAAGGCTTGATAACTGACATCCAGCCGCCGGATCTCGAGACTCGAATCGCCATCCTGCGCAGAAAGACAGAGGGGGAGGGACTCGCGGTCAGCGAGGATGTGCTCTCCTTCGTTGCGGAACGCGTCTCGTCCAACATCCGCGAACTCGAAGGGGCGCTGATCCGCGTGGTCGCGTTCAGTTCTCTGACCCGCCACGCTATCGACTTGGATCTCGCACACTCGGTGCTGAAGGACATCTTCCCGGAGCGCTCGGCTAAGCCGGTGTCGGTTCCGGTCATCCAGCAGGAGGTGTGCAAGTTCTTCGGTATCAGCAAGACGGAGCTCGTCGGCAACAAGCGGTCACAAGCGATCGTGTATCCGAGGCAGATCGCGATGTACCTGTCGCGCGAACTGACGGACCTCTCCCTGCCGCAGATCGGGGCTGAGTTCGGTGGTCGCGACCACACCACGGTCATGCACGCGAACGCAAAGATCCAGAAGCTGATGAACGCGCAGCGAGAGGTTTACAACCAGATCCAGACGCTGACCAACCTGGTCAAGCAGAAGACGTGATGTGGATAACCGTGTGGACGGGCTGAGGATTCAGAGCCCTCATCTGTGGAGAGGGGGGTGGGGTTGTTAGAATGTGGATATCTCACCTCTATGGTTCTACAGGCTATTAACAGTGGACACACCCGTTTCAACCAGGCCTCTTGAGGGACGTCCACAGTTTCAACAGCACTACTACTGTGACTACGACACATATATATGAAAGGACTAGGGATGAGGATCTCGCTCGCTAGGGGAGAGTTGCTGGACGCACTCAATGTGGTGAGTAAGGGTCTCTCCTCGAGAAGCACACTCCCGATCCTGTCTGGAATCCTACTCACGGCCAACGGCGATTCCGTGGTCATGCAGTCGACTGACCTCGAGATCTCAGTCCGTCACTCCGTGCCGGCCCGCATTGATGCCGAAGGGCAAGTCGTTGTTCCTGGGAAGCTGATCTCGGATATCGTCCGGAGTCTTCCGGAAGCCGCAGTGACCATGGAAGCCGACGGCAAAGACAAGATCAGAGTCTCCTGTGGCCAGTCGTCCTTCTCGATGAAGGTTCTGTCTCCTGAGGACTTCCCGCGGTTCCCTGAGGTGAAGCCTGACGCGACGGTGACCATGAAAGCCGAAACGATCGCGTCGATCGTGCGCCAGGTGTCGAAGGCGGTCAGCAGGGACGAAACGCGCCCCGTGTTGACCGGCGTCCTCGTGGTGACTGACGGAACCGCGCTCAAGATGGTTGCAACCGACTCCTATCGGCTGGCTGTCCGCGACGACGAGATCGAAACGGCGCCTTCGGAGAACATCAACGCCGTCGTCCCCGGCAAAGCTCTCGAGGAGGTCACGCGACTCGCCGGTGGTTCCTCGGCCGTTTCCATGGGGGTCGCAGAGAATCAGGTGGTGTTCGAGTTCGGCGGGACCGTGTTCGTGTCGCGCAGAATCGAGGGCAATTTCCCGAACTACCGGCAGCTGATTCCGGACTCGAGCGAGACGAACGTCACGGTGGACAGGCAGGAGCTGCTCGACGCCGTTCGGCGCGTGTCGCTCATGGCTCAGCACAACGCCCCTCTTCGGATGAAAGTCTCGGTGGAGGAACAGACCCTGACGCTCAGTGCAACGACGCAGGACGTCGGCGAAGCCAAAGAAGACATCCAGGTGCAGGCAGAAGGGCAGGACGTCGAGATGGCGTTCAATCACGCGTACCTCGCCGACGGCGTGGCGGTCGCGAACAGCGAACAGGTGGTCATCGGGATGATCAGTCCACTGAAGCCGGGGGTCATGCGGTCGGTGGGAACGGAGGACTACACCTACCTGCTGATGCCCGTGCGCATCGGCTAGTCTTCCCGGTGAAACTCCGCTCGCTCGAGCTGCGCCAATTCAGGAACTACGACGAGTTCGAACTCAAGACACCAGAAGAGCTGACGATACTCGTCGGGCCGAATGCAGCAGGCAAGACCAACGTGATTGAGGCGATTCAACTCCTCACCGCAGGGCGTTCGTTCCGTCGGCCGCAATGGGGAGATCTGGTCGAGTGGGGAAGAGATCGCGCCTCGCTTAAGATCAAGGCCGAGGGAGAGCAGCGGGCAGCAGAGGTAGGGCTGCTCGTCGAAGCAGGCGGCAAGCACACATACACCGTCAACGGCCAAGCCAAGAGGCGGCTGTCAGAGGTAGTCGGTATCGTGCCGTCAGTGGTGTTCACGCCCGAGGACCTCGACTTGGTGAAGGGCCCTGCGGAATCGCGGCGAGACGCAATCGATTCGCTCGGCGAGCAGCTATCGGCGACATTCGCATCGCTGCGGAAGGACTACGGGCGCGTTCTGCGCAGCAGGAACAAGCTGCTGCGTGAGGGTGCACCGGACCGAGAGATCGAACCGTGGTCACACCAGCTGGTCTCGTTCGGATCGCGCCTGATGGTGCACCGCGGGCGGCTCCTGCTGAGGCTCGGCGCCAAGCTGACAGAGAAGTACGCGGAGCTGGCAGGAGGCGAACGACTCGAGCTGTCGTATGACTCGAACACCTGCGGAGTGACCGAGGAGACAGAAGCCGAGCGAATCGCCGAGGAAATGCAGCGCGAGCTCCATCGGCGGGCCGGCGAGGAGCGGGCAAGGCAGGTGACGCTCGTCGGCCCACACCGGGACGATATCTCCTTCGAGATCGCCGGCCGGAACGCGCGGGCATTCGCCTCGCAGGGACAGCAGAGAACGGCGGCGATCTCGTGGAAGTTGGCGGAGGTCGGCGTGATCGAAGAGGTCGCGAGAAAGAAGCCCGTGTTGCTGCTCGACGACGTGATGTCGGAGTTGGATGAAGTGCGGCGGCGGGCGCTCACGGAAGTCGTGCAGCGCGACGTGCAGACGTTCGTCACAACCACGAACATCGAGTACTTCGAACCGGAGCTGTTGGAGCGGGCGCTCGTGGTTCGGCTGGGGGATCGCCAGTGAGCAGAGAGAAACGAATGGGCGATCTCCTCGGCGGATACGCGAGCAGGCTCGACCCCAAGGGCCGGCGATTCCAGGCGAGAGCGGTAGACGCCTGGTACGGCGTGGCGGGGGACGAGGTTCGCAAGCACACCAGGGGGCTGGCGCTGCGCGACGGCGAACTCGTCGTTCACGTCGACTCGCCCGTGTGGGCGACCCAACTGTCGCTGCTGTCGGAAAGGTTCCGGAAAGAGATCAACGCCAAGCTCGATGAGGAGCTGGTAATGAAGGTCCGCTTCGATGTGTCGAAGCGAGTGCGAACGGAAGCCGTCCGCGAAGAGCAGGAGCAAGCCGAAGAGGCGTTCTACGCGCCGGATCCCGTCATGCCGGTCAACCTCTCCGAGGTCGAACGCCGGCAGGTGGAGTACTGCGCGGCGGCGATCGGAGATGAAGAGGTCCGGGACGCGGCCATACGGCTCATGACAAAGGACCTGGAGTGGAAAAAGGGCATACGGCTCCTGAACGAGTCGCAGAGGGCGTCTCAAGGCCCGGAAAGGGCCAATCCGAAGGCCGAATGACACCACATTGTGTTATCCTTTGAGGGGCTGGCTACTAGATATCGTACCCGGCCGGTTCCCCCGCATTTCACTCGGTCCCTGACGCACCCTGGAGGAGTCCTAGTGCCGACCAGTTCCTATTCCGCGAAAGACATCCAGGTTCTCGAAGGCCTTGAGGCCGTCCGCAAACGCCCGGGCATGTACATCGGCTCGACCGGCCCCAAGGGCCTCCACCACCTCGTCTACGAGGTCGTGGACAACTCGGTCGACGAGGCACTCGCCGGCTGCTGCACCGCCATCGAGATCGTCATCCACCAGGACGGCTCCTGCAGCGTCACCGACAACGGCCGCGGCATCCCAGTCGACAACGTGCCGAAGTACCGCAAGCCGGCCGTCGAGGTCGTGCTCACCATCCTGCACGCCGGCGGCAAGTTCGGTGGGGAGGGCTACAAGGTCTCAGGCGGCCTTCATGGCGTGGGCGTGTCAGTCGTGAACGCGCTGTCGAAGAAGCTCGACATCGAGGTCCGCAACAGAGGCAAGATCTGGACACAGACCTACGAGTACGGCAAGCCGATGGCGCCGCTGAAGTCGGTGGGGACGACCAAGACGACCGGTACCAAGGTCACATTCTGGCCGGACGACTCGATCTTCGAGACGGTCGACTTTGCCTTCGACACGCTCGCCACGCGGATGCGCGAGACGGCATTCCTGAACAAGAACCTCAAGATCGTGCTCACCGACGAGCGCGAGCTCGAGCCTCGGCGCGAGGAGTACCGGTACGCGGGCGGCATCATCGACTTCGTGAAGTACCTCAACGAGAAGAAGGAGACCTTGCACAACAAGGTCATCTACTTCGAGCACGAAGGCGCCGAAGGTCACGCGGAAGTCGCCATGCAATGGAACATGGGCTACACCGAAACGACACTGGCCTTCGCGAACAACATCAACACACACGAGGGTGGGACGCACCTCGACGGGTTCAAGAACGCGCTGACCAGAACCGTGAATGAGTACGCCCGCCGACAGGGCATCCTCAAGGAGAAGGACGAGAACCTCTCCGGCGAGGACATCAGGGAAGGCCTCACGGCGATCATCTCAGTGAAGCTGCGCGACCCGCAGTTCGAGGGCCAGACGAAGACGAAGCTCGGCAATACCGAGATGCGCGGCTTCGTTCAGACGGCTGTGACGCAGGCGATCGCGGAGTACTTCGAGGAGCACCCCAAGCCGGCCCGAGCGATCGTTACGAAGTCGGCGCAGGCGGCAAAGGCGAGAGCGGCGGCGCGCAAGGCGCGGGAGCTCACGCGGCGCAAGGGGCTGCTCGAGTCCTCGACGCTTCCGGGCAAGCTCGCCGACTGCTCCATCCGTGACGCGGCGCTCACCGAGATCTACCTCGTCGAGGGAGACTCGGCCGGTGGTTCAGCCAAACAGGCGAGGGACCGCTCCTTCCAGGCCATCCTCCCGCTGCGCGGTAAGATCCTCAACGTTGAGCGCGCCGGGCTTACCCGTGCGCTCTCCTCGGAGGAGATCCAGGCGATCATCACGGCCATGGGGACGAGTGTGGCCGACGAGTTCAACCTCGAGCAGGCGCGCTACCACAAGGCGATCATCATGACGGACGCGGACGTCGACGGCAGCCACATCCGCTGCCTGATCCTGACGTTCTTCTACCGCTTCATGCGCGAGATGATCGAAGCGGGCTACGTCTACATCGCGCAGCCGCCGCTGTACAAGGTGGCCTACGGCAAGAAGTCCGAGTATGCCTACAGCGACAAGCAGCTGCAAGAGGTCCTCGCGCGGCTGCCCGAGGGCACGAAGTCCAACATCCAGCGGTACAAGGGCCTCGGCGAAATGAACCCCGAGCAGCTGTGGGAAACGACGATGGATCCCGAGCGGCGCACGCTGCTGCAGGTGAACCTCGACGACGCAATGGCTGCGGAGCTCGCGTTCGATCAGCTCATGGGAGATAACGTCGAGCCGCGCAAGGAGTTCATCCAGCGGCACGCCAAGAACGTACGGTTCTTGGACGTCTAGCGGAAGGCGATGAGCCCACCGCGATGGAGCGACGCGACCGAAAGCCTTTCGAGCCGCCGCCGTGGGAGCGGCCCGCGGAACTGAGGCATCGGCAAGAGCCGGAACAGCAGCCACCGGAACGCGAACGGCAGGACGAGGAAGAGAGGGCGCGATGCGACAACGCTGCGCCCGCTGGGTCCCAACCGTTGCGTCCCGGAGCACGTGAGATCGAGTCCGGAGAAGCGCAACCGAAGGCAGAGCTCGACCGCGCGCGGCTGGAGGAGATGCTCGCGCAGCTGCGCGCCGAGGAGCCGCCCGTGACGAGCCGACAGGCGTGGGCGGTCGGCATCGGTGCAGCAGCGGTCTCGATGCTGATCGGGCTCGTGATGTTCGTGTGGGGCGTCGCGGCCACGCGAACGGTGATGGAGGGGTCGCGGTCCGTCGGCGGCTTGTTCGGCGCGGGCGTGGTGCTGCTGTTCGCGCTGCTGTTCTTGTCTGCGGGTGGTTGGCTGCTGTGGCGCAGCCTCAAACAGCGAGGAGACATCTAGGTGAGCGAACCGATCTCAACCGGGATCGTCCTGCCCATCGACATCGAGGAAGAGCTGCGAACCTCATTCCTCGAGTACTCGATGAGCGTCATCGTCGCGCGTGCCCTGCCGGACGTGCGAGACGGCCTGAAGCCGGTCCACCGCCGCATCCTCTACGCCATGAACGAGTCGGGCCTCACGCCGACGCGCCCGTACAAGAAGTCGGCGTGGACGGTCGGCGAAGTCATCGGCAAGTACCATCCGCACGGCGACTCGGCGGTCTACGACACGATGGTGCGCATGGCGCAGGACTTCGCGATGCGAGCACAGCTCGTGGACGGCCACGGCAACTTCGGCTCCGTTGACGGGGACTCTGCCGCCGCCATGCGATACACCGAATCGCGGCTGCACCGCATGGCGATGGAACTGCTTCGTGACCTCGACAAGGAAACGGTCGACTTCGGCCCGAACTACGACGAGTCGCTGCAGGAGCCGCTCGTCCTGCCGGCCCGCTACCCGAACCTGCTCGTCAACGGCTCGGCGGGTATCGCGGTCGGCATGGCAACCAACATCCCGCCGCACAACCTCGGCGAGGTCATCGACGCGACAGTGATGCTGATCGACAACCCCGAAGCGTCGATCGAAGAGCTCATGACCGTGATCCACGGCCCGGACTTCCCCACGGGCGGCATCATCATGGGTCGCGAGGGAATTCGCGATGCGTTCGAGACCGGTCGCGGCAGCCTCAAGGTGCGGGGCAAAGCGCACATCGAGCAGACGTCCACCGGACGGACCCGCATCATCATCACCGAGATCCCGTACGCGGTGAACAAGAGCAAGCTCGTACAGAAGATCGCGGACCTCGTGCGAGAGAAGAAGCTGACCGAGATCTCGGACCTGCGCGACGAGTCCGATCGCAAGGGCATGCGCGTGGTGGTCGAGCTGAAGCAGGCGTGCATCCCGCAGGTCGTGCTGAACAAGCTCTACAAGCACACGCAGCTCGAGACGGGATTCGGCGTGAACACGCTCGCGCTCGTCGACGGCGTGCCGCGCACGCTCAATCTCCGCCAGGTGCTGCACCACTACATCGAGCACCAGAAGGAAGTCATCGTCCGGCGGACGAGGTACGACCTGGCCAAGGCCGAGGCACGCGCGCACATCCTCGACGGCTACGTCATCGCCCTCGACAACATCGACGAGGTCATCCGGATCATTCGCGCGTCCAACGACGACGCGGAAGCCAAGTCGCGCCTCATCGAGCGCTTCGGTCTCTCCGAGGCGCAGACGGACGCGATTCTCGAGATGCGCCTGCGCCGCCTGACGGGCCTCGAGCGACACAAGATAGAGGAAGAGCTCGCGGACCTGCGCAGCAAGATCGCGTACTACAAGTCGGTGCTCGCCGACATCAACCTCGTCCTCGGCATCATCAAGACCGAGCTCGGCGAGATCAGGGCCAAGCACGCCGACAAGCGACGCACCGATATTTCGGCGGCAGCGCGCGACCTCGACGTCGAGGATCTCATCGCCGAGGAGGACATGGTCGTCACGATCACGAAGGCGGGCTACGTGAAGCGCCTTCCAGTCGCGACCTACCGTCAGCAGAAGCGCGGCGGCAAGGGCATCGCGGGCGTGAATCTGCGCGAGAACGACTTCGTCGATCAACTGTTCATCGCGTCCACGCACGACTACGTGCTGTTCTTCTCGACGCGCGGCAAGGTCTACCGGATGAAGGTGCACGAACTGCCGGTCGGCTCGCGCCACGCGCGCGGCACGGCAGTCGTGAACTTGCTGCCGTTCGAGACCGAGGAGAAGATCGCGGCCGTCATCACGACCCGCGAATTCACCGAGAACGACTTCCTGCTGTTCGCGACCAAGTGCGGCATGGCGAAGAAGACCGCCATGCAGGCGTACGATCGGTCGCGCCGAGACGGCATCATTGCGATCAACCTACGGCCTGACGACGAGCTCATCAGCGTGCGGCGCGTCCACCCCGGCGAGCAGGTGATGATGGTCTCGGCCGAAGGCAAGGCCATCAAGTGGAGCGAGGACGATGCTCGTCCGATGGGACGCGACACCATGGGCGTGAAGGGCATGGCCCTGCGCAAGGACGACTACGTTCTCGGCATGGAGATCGCGCCCGAGAACAGCGAGCTGTTCGTCGTGACCGAGCGCGGGTACGGCAAGCGCACGATGGTCTCGCAGTATCCGACGCAAAGGCGCGGCGGCATGGGCGTGAAGACCATCCAGGTCACGCCCAAGAAGGGCAGGCTCGCGGGCATGAAGATCGTGATGCCCGGCCACGAGTTGATGCTCATCTCCGAAGAGGGCGTCGTCATCCGTGTGAAGGCCGAGGACATCAGCAAGCTCGGCCGATCCACGCAGGGCGTGAAGGTGATGAACGTCGCCGACAGCGACCGCGTGACCTCCATCGCTCGAGTAGCCGCCGGGAAGAAGAAGCGCAAGCCGGCGGTCGAGGGCCAGGGCGTTCTCGTCGAGGAAGAAGAGAGCGGGCTCGCGGGGCTGAGCGAGCGCGAGGCCGAGGCCGAGGAGCTCGTGGGCGAGGAGTTCGACGAGGAAGAGTAGGCGGCGCGAGTCGCCGAGCGCGAGTAACGCGAGGGCCCGGGAAACCGGGCTCTCGTTCGTTCTTCGGGCGCACTGTCTCGCGTTACAATGCGCTCAGTGACACGACAGGGGATGGCGCGAGGGGCGGAGTAGATGAACAAGAAGGCCGTATGGATATCGGTTGTCGCGGCGGTAGCGGTCGTGCTCGTTGCCGGTACCGTGCTGTTCGGGCCGAAGAAGCCGGGTGCGCAGTCGGCCACCGGCACCGGGTCGATCGCCGCGGCGAAGAAGGCGGCGACCAACGCGGGAACGGGCGGGGGTCAGGGGTCGGCCGGCAAGGGGCAGCCTAACGGAGCTGCTCGACGCGCGCCGCTCCAGAAGGGCCCGACCGTCCTCGTTACCGACCCGAAGAAGTCGCTGCAGCAGATCACGAAGCCGCCGTCGGAGACGCTGGCGATGTTGAATCCCTCAGTGGCGACCTCGGGCACGGAGTTCAAGATCGAGTTCGTCCCCTACGGATACGGGCCGGGGGGTCCGGGCCAGTCGATTGCAGCGAAGCTGCAGGTGGTGACCCTCGTGAAGGGCACGAAGCCGAAGATCGACCTGACGGGCCACAACATCTTGCTCGACATCAGCGGAATCGCACAGAAGACGCCGATCACGGCCGGCGGCACCTATACCGGCACGCTCGTCCTGAAAGGCCGGGGCTCGGTTCTCGTGCCGACGCTCACCAATGTCAGCGCGAAGAAGGGGTAAGTCGCCGACGCCGGCGACCACAGCAAAGACGCCGCGAGACAGCTACCTGCTGCTCGCGGCGGTCATAGTCGCTGCTGCAGGCGTCCCGCTCGCGCTCGATCCGCTCTCGTTCAACCCGTTCGGCCCCGCGAAGTTGCTCGCGCTGTCGCTGGCCGTGGCGCTCGCGGCCGCCGCGCTCGTCGCCCGACCGCGCACGCTGCTCGTAGCCGTCTCCCGCGTCCGATCGTCGCAGGCCGCGTGGGCATTCGGCGCATACGGCGCGATCGCGGTGCTCAGCACGCTCACTTCGGTCGACAGAGCGCGCTCGGTCTTCGGCAGTTTCCCGGAGTATCAAGGCCTGCTCGCACTGCTGTGCTGGGGACTGCTGTTCTTCGCAATCCTCGGCGCCGAGGATGACGGCCGCGCCCACCGCGTGTTCGCGCGATCGTTGTGCGTCGGGCTGCTGATCGTCTCGTCATACGCCATCGCGCAGGCACTCGGTCTCGACGTGATGACGCATCGCGCGACCCTCGACGTCACCCGCGCGCGATCGACGCTCGGCAACTCGTCGAATCTCGGCGTGTACCTGCTGCTAGCCCTGCCGTTCGCGCTCGAGCGCATGCGTGCCGAGGCGGTACGCGCATGGCGAGCGACCGCGATCGTGGCCGGGGCGGTGGGCGCCGTCGTGCTCGTCATGACGCTCAGCCGCGGCGCGTGGCTCGGCGCGTTGGCCGCGCTCGCCGTACTCGCGGCGTTCGCGCTCGCCCGGGCAAGCCGCGGCGTACAGGTCCGCGTCGCGGCCGTCGCCGCCGCGGTGGTCGCCGTTTCGCTCGTAGTGACGATGTTCGTGCCCGCGGTCCAGCAGAGAGTCGACTCGGCGAGCCCGACCCGCGGGACAGGTCGCTGGCGGCTGGTCGCCTGGGAGACCGGCCTGCACATGGCGGCCGATCGCCCGCTCCTCGGCTGGGGGCCGAACTCGTTCCGGTTCGTCTATCCGTCGTACCGCACGGAGAAGGCGTGGGACGTGCCGTTCTCGATCGGCGAAGTCGCCGACGCCCACAACGTCCTCGTGAACACCGCCGCGTCGTTCGGGTTCCCCGCGCTGGCCGCGCTCCTCGGCTGGTTCGGCCTGACCGGCTACGCCGTTGCGAAGCGCTCCCTTCGCGGCAACTCGGCCGAGGATCGAGCAGCCGCCGAAGCCGCGGCGATGGCGATCGTCGGCGCGGCCGTCGCGCTGATGTTCCATTTCCCGACGCTCGACACCGGCACGGTGCTCGCGGTCGTGCTCGCGCTGGCCCTCGCGCGCGAGTCCGCGGCGCCGCCGCGTGTCGCGCCCGCGGCACCCGCGTTGCGCGTTGCCGGTGGACTCGCGCTCGCGCTCGCAGTCGTCGTGGCATCGCTGTCGGTGGGGCTGGTGGCGGCGACGGAGCAGTTGCGACAGGGCCTCGCTATCGCCGCCTCGTCCGCGCCGTGGTCGTTGGCCGAGGACACGCTCGACAGAGCGACCGCGCTCGCCCCGTGGGAGCCCGTGATGCGCTGGTCGATCGGCAAGGCGGCAGCGGACCACATCAAGCGCGGATACGATGCGCAGGCGTTCACGGGAGGCATGGCAGCCCTCAAGGCGACCGAGCGGGCGATCCCGATGGAGACGTCGGTTATCGGTGACGAGGGCAACCTCCTGCTCGTGTCCGCAGTGCAGAAGAAGGACAGCTCGATGCTGCAGCAGGCGCTCGAACGCTTCGAGGCAGCGAGCGATCGCGACCCGAACAACGCGTCGTACTGGATGGGCCGAGGCAGCGCGTACGCGACCGGCGGCGACTTCGCCTCGGCGATACCGGCCTTCGAGCGGGCCGCGCAGCTCGCGCCGACGTCCTCGGCGATATGGGGAGAGCTCGCGCGGGCGTACGACGCGGCGGGCCGTGCCGAGGACGCCAAGCGAGCCCGTCACCAGCGAAAGTTGGCGCACGAGCGCTAGCTCACACTTCGCTGTCCCACATCCAGAAAATGTATTACTGTTTCGTGGGGGTGCCTCCAGGAGGAGGTGCCAGCATCCGCGCAGTAGGTACGGTCGCGGCCGTCGCTGGGGCGACTGCCAAGGCGGTGGGGGAGGACTCATGAGGGGAAGTACGCCAGGATCCTGTCGTGGAGGGCGCGTCAAGCTGCTCTTCTTCGTGCTGGCGGTCGCGTTGCTGTGCCTCGGGCTCGCGGCGCCGGCCTTCGCAACCACGACGATCTCCGGCCACATCACCGGGACGCAGCATCCGGCTGGAGTGCCGCACGGCTGGGTCGATCTCTACACCGCCGATGCTCTCGGCACGTGGTGGATGACCTCAACGGGCACGGATGCGAGCGGAAACTACACGATTCCCGCCTCGGACGTGCCCACCGGTGCTGTCTACCTCGAGCGTGCCTCGGACTCCGACAATCAGTACCTGCCGCAGCTCTACGGGGGTCGCGAGGATATTACGTGGGAGGTGGCGCTCGGCACGCCGATCGTGGCAGGCCCCCAGACCCCCGCGACGCGGATCGACTTCAACCTGCATCTCCCGAGCCACATCACGGGCTCGGTCGCCTGGCCGGATGGAATGACGCACAGCGGCTGGGCAACGTTCTACGTCTACAACCCCGCGGGCTACTGGCAGGGCGCGATCTCGACCGAACTCGGCGACAGTAGCTACGACGTTGCGCTGGCTGCCGGCACCTACCGCATCATGGTCCAGCCCAACGACGGGCCGGCCCAGGTCTACGATTCGCTGTTCACGAACGACCCGGGGAATCCGAGCGCCAGCGCGGTCAGCGTTGGCGTCCAGTCGACCACGAGCGGCATCGACTTCTTTATCGCACCTTGGGCGGGCACCCACGGCCGCGTGGCCGACAGCGGGACCGGCACCGCCGTGGCCGATGCCCGAGTCGTCGCATACCGCGAAGGAATGTCGGGCAACTGGGACTGGGCGAACGAGGCGTACACCGACGCCTCCGGCCTCTATTCGATCACGAACCTCTCCCCGGGCATCTATCGGTTCGTCGCCTCCGAGTCAGGCCATCGCACCCAGTTCTACGACGGTCACAACACGGACGACGTCAACGATCCGTCGATCGACAGCGTTGCCATCTTTCCGGGCGACAATCCGAACCTCGACTTCTCGCTAGACGGGTACCCCCACATCCGCGGCACGGTCACGGGCTCTCACGACCCCGAGGGATTTCCCGCGTTCGTTTGGGCCGTGCAAGGCTCGGAGTCCGGCTGGAACTGGGCGAACAGCACCTACACCTCCGGCGGCTCGTACGACCTGCCGGTCGCGCCCGGCACGTACAGGGTCTTCGCCGCGCCGAACGACGACAGGTACGCACAGCAGCTCTACCCCGGCGTCGACGTTGATCAGTACGACTTCGCCGACCCGAACGCCCAGGACGTCTCGGTTACGTTCGGACATGACCTCACGGACATCGACTTCGTGCTTCACGGGAAGAGCACCATCAGCGGAAGTATCAACTGGACCGGCAACGAGTACCCCAACGGCTACGTGAACGCCTATCGCCAGTACTCGTGGGGCTGGAGCTGGGTGGCCCAGGCGTGGGTGTCCGACTTCACGCCCACCTACCTCATGGCGAACCTCATCCCCGGCACCTACCGAGTGGGGCTCGCGACCTACTTCGACGGCACGACCTACTACGGTGGCGTGCTCGCCGATTCGCCGAATGACCCGCGCATTCCCGACATTCAGGTCGCCGGGGACAGCGCGGTCGAGAACATAGACATCACACCGCACGACTCCTCGTCGCACATAGAGGGCACGGTGACGCGGGCCAGCGACGGGCAGCCGCTGGCCTACAGCGATGTGTGGTTCCTCCAGGCAGCCGATTGGGGCGGATGGTACTGGAACGATTGGGCGCAGGCGGATTACGCGGGCAACTATCGCTCGAACCGGATGGTGCCCGGCCGCTACCGTGTCTTCTCGAACAACTACTACTCCGGCAGCTTCATGGATCAGTACTACGACCACGTGAACACGTCGAATTCGTACGATCCGCGCATCACCGACATCTACCTCGCCGCCGGCGAGACGCGTTCGAACATCGACTTCGCCCTAGCGAACTGGGGCGCGGTTATCAGCGGCAAGGTTGAGGACGCCGTCAGCCACGAGCCGGTCAAGTGGGCGGACGTCACCTTCTGGCGCGACTACGGCTGGGGCTGGGGGTGGGAGAACGGTGCGCAGACCGACGCATCCGGCTACTACACCTCGTGGCCCATGTTTGCGGGCGACTACAAGGTCCAGGCGAGTGTTGGGAACGGCGAGTACCTGTCGCAGTTCTACGACGGCGTGAACACGGACGAAGTGTACGATTCCCGCGCCGACGTCGTTAGCGTTGCCGACGGCGACGCTCGCACGGGGGTCGATTTCCGGCTCGCGAAGGCGGGCAAGATCACGGGTCACGTCGGCACGGCCGACGGCGCCATTCTGCCGTACGCGCAGATCACGGCGATGAAGAACTACGACTACGGCTGGGACTGGGCAGGCTCTACCTGGGTTGGCGACGATGCGTCTGGCTACGTCGCCGCCTCGGGTTACGAGTATTCGATCGGCGGCCTCAACGACGGCACGTACCGGGTCGTGTTCGAGACCTCGGACAACTACTTGAACGAGGCCTACAAGGACCACCACATCCAGGGCTACGAAACCTGGGGCCCCGTCGCCGAAGGTCCGGCCGAGGACATCACGGTGAAGACCGGCGAGGTCGCGAGCGGAATCGACGCGACGTTCGAGCGCGCCGCCGTCATTCGCGGTCGACTCACCGGCACCGATGGGCCGCTCCACGGCCACGCCTACGCCACGGTCTACCGATTCGGCATCGACGGCGCGTGGCGTAGCGTCGGAACCGTCAGCGGCTATGGGTTCGCCGTCGACGGCAGCGGCTACTACTCGGCGGGCAAGCTGGGTGCAGGCGATTACCGTGTCGCATTCCGTTCCGACGACTATCTCGACCATGCCTACAGCGGTGTCGACAGCGCGAACGTGAACGATCCACGCTGCGCGACGATCCACCTCGAGGACAGCGAGATTCGGGACGGCGTGAATGACGTGCTGGAGCCGGCCGGTAGGATCACCGGCCAGATCCGTGCGTACGGTGATTGGCTCGACGGCGACGCGACCGCCTATCTGAAGACCGGCCGAGGCTGGAACTGGGCCAGCTCCAACTGGTTCTCCGCCTCCGGCTACGGTGTGGTTTCGGGCTACTACCAGATTAAGGGCCTCATCCCCGGCACGTACCGTGTCGCGTTCAGTCCATGGAACGGCAACTATGCTCCGCAGGTGTACAACGGCGTCACCGTTGCGGAGTTCACCCCCGACGTGGGCGATGACATCAGCGTCGGCAAGGGCGAGACCGTCGACGGCATCAATGCGACCTTCCACAAGGCGGCGTCGATCAGCGGCCGCATCGGCGGGAGTGATGGACGCCGTTCGCCCTGGTTGGATGTCGCTGCCTACAAGAAGGTGGGCGATGACTGGACCCGTTGGACTCGCGGGTGGTCGTACGATTCCTCGGGCTACTATTCGCTGCCCGGCCTGCTCCCCGGCACGTATCGACTCGTGTTCGACGCATCGGGCTACTCGCCGCAGGCGTACAACGGAATCGACACGACGGACCCGAGCGATCCGCGCCTGACCGACATCACGATCACCGCCGACGAGGACATCACGGGCATCGACGTGATGCTCACCAGTTCGCGTTCGATCGCGGGTCGAGTTATCGCACCCGACGGCACACCGCTCGGTGGTGTGAATGTCCAGTCGTTCCCTGTCGGCTCCAGGGACTGGGTCGGCGTACATACCGCGATCACTGACGCCAGCGGCTACTACCAGATCGACGGTGCGGCGGAGCTCAGCCAAGTCCTGTTCGGCTCTGAACTGTCCGGATACCTGGACACCTACGCGCCTCAGTACTACGGCGGCGTGTACACGCAGGCGCTCTCGCCGCTCGTCCCCGCCTCCCCGGATGTGCCGACGACGGGCATCGACGCGATACTGCAGGTCGGCGGTTCTATCTCGGGTCGCGTCGTTGACATGAACGGCGACCCGCTCCGCGACAGCCCGTTTGTGAATGTGACGCGGATCGGCGAAGGCGGAACGGTCGACCGGTTCTACGATTCTGCCGACACCGATGCGAGCGGCTACTACACGATCCGCGGCCTCGCGCCCGGGAACTACATAGTCGGGTTCCACGGCTACTTCGATGGCATCGGCGAGGCCAGCGCGTGCTACAAGCAGGTGCCCGACGAGAACATGGCCGAGCCGGTGGCGGTCGTCCTCGGCGAGGAGACGTCCGGAATTGACGCGACGCTCGCGCCGCGCGGGTCCGTCGGCGGACGCCTCCAGCTGCCGGATTCGGTCGATGCCAACTCCGTGGCGGTCCGCATGTGGCTTGACACGACCGAGGGGTGGCAGGAGATCGATTCCGGCTACACGAGCGACTGGTTCGTGCGCGCGAACGGCGCGTTCGAGGCGAGGCGCCTGATGCCGGGCCAGTACAAGATCGCCTTCGACGGCGGTCGCAGCTACCCGACCCGGTTCTATCCCGATGCGACCACGCTCGACGGCGCCGAGGCGATCTCGGTCGAGCCCGGTCGCGAGACGTGGCTCGAAGTCGGTCCTCGCGCGAGCGCTCCGATGACACTTGCGAGCTACGAGGCTGGCTGGCAGAAGGGGCCCGTGGACGTCTCGCTCGTCACGACCGGTGGCACCGATCCGGTCTCCACGTTCTACTCGATCGACGGGAGCGATCCCACGCTGCCGTACCTCGGGACCTTCCAGGTCACCGATGAGGGTGTCACAACGCTCAAGTTCTACTCGGTCGACGCCGCGGGCAACCGCGAGGACGTCAAGTCGGCGGAGGTTCTCGTCGACAGGACCGGTCCCGAGTCGCAGGCGCACGGCGTTCCCGAGGGCTGGTCGAAGGACGACGTGAACGTCGACCTGACGGCAACGGACAACCTCTCCGGCGTCGACAACATCTACTACGCCGCCGGCACGGACGCCTCGACGACCGTGTTCACCGACCCGCTCACCTTCGGGGAGGGCGTGACCACGCTCGAGTACTTCGCCGACGACATCGCCGGTAACGCGGAGACGCCGCACAAGACCGTCGAGATCAAGGTCGACAAGACCGGGCCGAGCGTGAGCAGCGACGCCATGTCCTCCTACCGCAACGACGCCAGGATCGAGGTGACCGGCAGCGACGACCTCTCGGGCGTGGACTCGTACCACTACCGGGTCAACGGCGGCGCCACGGTCGACGCGTCGGTCTTCACGACCTCGACGGCGGGCGACTACTCGATCGAGTACTGGTCGACGGACGAGGCCGGCAACGACTCGGGCCACGAGACGAAGTCCTTCGTCGTCGTGAAGCGCGTCGAGCAGGACGACAGCCACATTGCGTATCGAGGCAGCTGGACGCCCTACGCCAAGAGCGCGTACTCGGGCGGCACGTACACCTACACCAAGACCGCCGGCGCCGGTGCGTACGTGTCCTTCACCGGCACCGAAGTACGATGGATCGGCACCAAGGGCGCCAACATGGGCATCGCGAAGGTGAGCCTGGACGGTGGCGCGCCGGTAGATGTCGACCTCTACGGCCCCTACCAGGCGCAGGCAACCATCTGGTCTGCTAGCGGCCTGACCGACGGGCCGCACACCGTGAGCATCGAGTACACCGGCACGAAGCGCGCCGCAGCGACCGACACCATCGTCAACGTCGACGCCTTCGAAGTGGACGGCACGCTGGACCAGGGCGTTCTGCCGCTCCTGCGCTACGAGCAGGACGACGCGAAGCTCGCGTACGCCGGCAGCTGGACCTCATACGCCAAGAGCGCGTACTCGGGCGGCACCTACACCTACACCAAGACCGCGGGCGCTGCAGCGTACGTGTCCTTCACCGGCACCGAAGTGCGATGGATCGGCACCAAGGGCGCCAACATGGGCATCGCGAAGGTGCGGCTGGACGGCGGAGCCGCGGTCGACGTCGACCTGTATGGGCCCTACCAGGCGCAGGCCACCATCTGGTCCGCAAGCGGCCTGACCAACGGACCGCACACCGTGAGCATCGAGTACGCCGGCACGAAGCGCACCGCGGCGACCGATACGATCGTGAACGCGGACGCATTCGAGGTGCGCGGCTTGCTCGGGCAGGCCGCCGCACCGCTCGGCGCGCTCGTCGAGCAGAACGCCCCCGGCACTAGCTACAGCGCCGGCTGGACGACCTATGCCAAGGCCACGTACTCCGGCGGGAGCTACGCCTACACGAAGACGGCCGGCGCCTACACGACCTACACGTTCACGGGCAGCGCGATCCAGCTCATCGCCGCCAAGGCAAAGAATATGGGCATCGCTCGCGTCAGCGTGGACGGGGGAACGCCGACTGACGTCGATCTGTACTCGTCCACGTTCGCCGCGCAGGCCGTCGTGTTCACTAACAGCGGCCTCGGCGCCGGCAGTCACACGCTCCGTGTCGAGTTCACCGGCACGAAGCGGAGCGCCGCTACGGACGCGATCGTGAACGTCGATGCCTTCCGCGTGACACCGTAGTCAGCAGGAACATGCGACCCAGACGGGAGCCCCGAGTCTTCTCGGGGCTTCCGTTCGTCCGCTGGACAGGCGACCGGAGGCTGACAGAGCGGGGAGGGTGCTAGACTCGCAGCGAGACGGCGGGCCGATCCGCGCGTCGTCTCGCGGTCGATTCGCCGATAGAAGCCACACGACGCAGCGCAGAAGGGGGGCGAAGACCGATAAGACCGCGAATCCGCTCAGGCGCTCTGATCGGCGCGTCCCTCGGCGTGCTGGTCGTGGCGGCGGCGGCGATCGCCCTCGTCGTTCACGACTCGGCACGCACGCCAGTGCTGTCAGGCGGCATCGCTCTCGTCGTATCCGGCCCAGCCGACGGACAGGCTGCGGCGGCCTGGGTGACGGACGTCGTCGACGTCGCGGCGCATCCCGCACGCGTTCGAGCCGTTGACCCGCTCACCCACGTGACCCTTCCGGGAACGAGCTTCGACCGGCTGCGCGACGCGTACCCGTTCGGCGGTTCCAACGGCATCGCGGACGCAATCCGTCGGGCCGAGGGCGAACGGCCCGCGGCGTTCGTCGAGATCACCGCGGATGGCCTTCGGCAACTGCTCGCGAACGACCGTATCGAGCTGGACGTCCCGTCGCCCATGGACGTCTTCGCCGATGCCCGCGTCTACAGCTTCGCGGTGGGGCGCATGCAAGCGGACGCTGACGAGACGCTGGCGGTCTGCCGCGGCGCCGAGTACCTGGCGAAGCCGGAACGCGAGCGGCTCCTCGGCCAGATCGGGCTTGCCGCCGCACGGCGACTGGCCGACCGAGGGCTGGCGCTGGAGCGATCGGGACAGGTTCGGACGAACTTGCCGCCCGAGGAATTCGGGCGGTTCTTGCGCGAGATGGCAAACGCCGAACTCGGCGACTGACCTGGCGCGCTTTGGCCGACGTCTACGAAGTCCGATATAGTCGCTAGCGACGACCCGGGAAGAGGAAACACGCGTGGTCGATAACGTGACAACAGGGGGCGTGACACGGCCGAACCGCGCCGCCGTGTGGCTCATCGTCGTGCTTGCGCTCGGCGCAGCCGGCGCCGCATTCGCGTACCTTGGTGGAGCTGCGTGGGTCGTCGATCTTCTTGCGGGCGGGACGGGTCAGCAGGCGAAGACGAGCGGGCAGGGTCCTGCCGGTCAGTCGCAGTCTCCTGCAGCAGGTGGCGGCAACAGCGATGCCTCGCAGCTCGTCCTCCCACCCGGCGTCACCGAGGCCGACGCGATGAAGATGTATAGCGAGCAGATCGAGTCGAACGAGCAGATCCGCGACCTTGCATCCGGTAGGATGCGGGTCCTCGATCTGAGCGACGCCAGCGAGGTCGATGCGGACGCCTCGGTCAAGGCGACCGCCACGTATGACGACGGCCACACACTCGTCGGCACCCTGGACTTCAAGAAGTTCTCGGCCGGCTGGTACTTCACCTCGATCAAGCGCAACGGCGTCGACTATGACCAGGACTTCACCGCGGGGGCTGGGCGGGTGGATCGCGGGGTGTTGAACGCCATCCTGCGCGAACAATCGCGGAACCAGGACGTCGTGACGGAGATCGTGTCCGGCGAATACGAGCGATTCGACGTGAAGTCCGTCCGTAAAGGATCGGGGACGTCGACGGTCATCGGCGAGATGATCGACGCGCAGGGCGTCGCGACAAAGGTAGAGGTCATTGCCATCAAGAAGCGCATCGGCGGCGTCGACTACTGGTTCCTCACGGGCTTCCGCAAGGTGTAAGCTTCGGGCGACGCCGGTGCACCCTTGTCGTAGTTCTGTGCTGTAGCCGAGAACGGGACCCCATGGAACTCCGCGACTACCTCCACATCATCCGCGCAAGGAAATGGGTCATCGCTCAAGCGGTCGTAGTCGTGGTCATCATCGCGCTCGCCGCGTCGCTTACACAGCCGAAGTCGTATCAGGGCGAAGCGCGCGTCCTCATTCTCGAGCAGGATACGGGCGCGGCCATCTTCGGCACGCTGCTGCCCGAACTCTCGAGCCAACCCGAGCGTGGGCTGCAGACACAGGTCCAGCTCATGCAGCTCCGCCCGCTCGCCGAGACTGCCATCCGCCGCCTGAGCCTGGGCGAGACGCCCGACGAGCTCCTCGAGCACATCGACGTGTCGTCCGTGGGCCAGACGAACATCGTGACGATTCGCGCGACCGATTCGAGTCCGCGCCGCGCCGCCGCGATCGCCAACGCAATGGCCGAGGGGTACGTGGCATGGTCGCGCGACGTCAAGCGCGAGAGCCTGCATGCGGCGTCGGAAGAGGTCGGGAGCCGACTCGCTGTGGCGAAGCAGGACGTTCTCGATCTGGGCCGCAAGATCAACCAGAGCGGCAAGACCAACGAGCTGGCCGCGGAACTCCAGATCGCCACCGGCGCGTACACTACGCTCGCCGAGAAGGCCGAGGAGCTGCGCGTGAACGAGCAGCTCGAGGTCGGATCGGGACGCGTGGTGAGCACGGCGGTAGTCGACGAGCAGCCGATCGCGCCAAAGCCGGTGCGCAATGGGATCCTCGGCGTGGCTGTCGGGCTCGTGTTCGGGCTCGGGATGGCGCTGCTCTACGAGTATCTCGACAACACGATCAAGTCGACGGAGGAAGCCGAGGAGCTGCTGGGCGCACCCGTCCTCGGCCACATCCCGGCTGAGAAGTTCGAGCGCGGCGAGAAGCGGCGACTCACGATCTCGGCCAACCCGGGCTCGTCGGTGGCCGAGGCGTACCGTGTCCTGCGCAACTCCTTCGACTTCATCAACTTCGAGCAGAACGTGAAGACGGTACTCGTGACGAGCGCCGCGCCGGGCGAGGGCAAGTCGACGGTCGCCGCGAACCTCTCGGCCGCGATCGCGAAGGCCGGCCAGAAGGTCGTGCTGCTGTCGTGCGACTTCCGTCGGCCCACGACTGGCGAGTTCTTCCCGGTCAACAACGTCGTCGGCTTGTCCGACGTGCTGCTCGGGAAGCACTCCGCGAAGGTCGCGATGCAGAAGCCGGGCGAGGAGCAGCTGCTCGTACTGACGCCCGGCAAGATGCCGCCGAACCCGAGCGAGCTGCTCGGCTCGCAGCGGATGCGCGAACTGATCGATGAACTCGAGGAGTGGGCGGACTGGGTCATCATCGACTCGCCGCCGCTGCTCGCGGTCGCCGACCCGGCGGCCGTCGCCAGATGGGCGGACGGCGTGCTGCTCGTATCCCACGCGGGCACGTCCACCCGCGAGGCGGCCAAGAAGGCCAAGGAGCACCTCGGCAAGGTCGGGGCGAAGATCTTCGGCTCGGTCGTTTGGGGGCTGGAGCCCGGGGCCGCAGGCGCGGGCTACGGGTATGGCTACGGCTACGGTGGCTACGCGTACGGCGCGTACTACGAGCAGCAGCCGGATCAGCGCCGCAGCGAACGCAAGGGCACCCGCAGCATCGGCAAGAAGCGAGAGGCGCAACTCGCCGACGCGATGTACGACCCGGCGCCGGTCGAGCGTCGTTGGGCTGCGATCGTGAAGCAGGCGATGGCAGGCGTCACCGCGTTCGTGGCGGTCGTCGCCATGCTGCTGACCGTGACGTACGTCCTCGATGGCGTGTTCCACTGGGGGCTCGCACAGTCGGTGATTGCGCTGTGGCCCGGACGATAAGCCGCTCACTCCGCAGCGACACCGTTCGCTACGCCCCTGCACTCGTGAGCGCTGCCGTCACCGGCTTCGCGAGCATCATCGTGTGGACCCGCCTGGTGACGCCGAGCGTGCTCGGCGAGTACACGCTCGCGTACTCGACCGTCGTACTCGTCGCGTCCGTGCTCGGCGGCGGCATCCAGCAAGCCGTGCTGCGCTACTTCACCGAGTACCAGATCAGCCGAGAGCTGCACGTGCTGCTGCCGGCAGTCGCCCTGTGCATCGCGTTGGGTGCTGTCGTGTCCGCGGCCCTGGGCGGTCTCGCCCTCGCCGCGCGGGTGAATCCGCTCGGCGCGCTGCTGTGGCTGACGGTTCTCGCATGCGTGCTCGAACTCGCGGGCGCGACGCTGGGAAGCGTGGTCCGAGCGGCCGGCCGGGCGAGCCTCTACTCGAACACCTACACCGCCGGTTCACTCGTGCGCATCGTTGCGGGCACGGCGCTCGCCATTCGCTGGCCGACTGCGCAGAGCCTTCTCGCGGGCGGTGTCGCGGCCAACTGCCTCGTGCTCGCCGTGCTGCTGTGGTCGGCCCGCCGCTCGATCGCGCGGACGCTCACGCGGCTCGCCGAGCAGCGCGCGCGGATGGTGCCGGTGTGGTCCGCCGTCGAGCGAATCGCGCGTTTCGGCCTGCCGATGGCGGCGTGGTTCGCCTTCGGCCTCGTCTTCACCTACTCCGACCGGTACTCGCTCGCCGCGTTCGGCGGAACGCATCTGGTCGGCATCTACTCGCCGAACTACAGCCTCGGCTACCAATCGATCCTGCTCGTCGCGGCGCCGATGCTGATGGCGGCCCACCCGCTCATCATGAAGGCCCGAGGCGCGGGCGATCAGCGCGAGGTCGCCGATGTGCTCTCGCACGCAGTGCTCCTGTACCTGCGCGTGGCCGTGCCGATCTGCGCGGTCGTGTCGTTGGCGTCGCGCGAGATCGCCGAGGTGCTGCTGCCCACGGCGTACCGGCACGGCTGGCCCGTGATCGTGCTGATCGCCCTCGCGAGCCTCGTGTGGAACCTCGCGCAGTACGCCCACAAGCCCTTCGAGGCGCTCGACCAGACGGCGACGCTGTCGAAGCTCGTCGCCGTGTGCGCCGTGGTCAACGCCGCGCTCGTCATCGGGCTGACCTCGCGGTTCGGGATCTTCGGCGCGGCGGCCGGGTACGCCGCGTCGTGCCTCGTCTACTGCGTGACGGTGTTCGTGGTGGGCCACCGACGGATGCGCTGGGAGATTCCCGTGCCGAGCATCGCCGCGGCGCTGCTGCCCGCGTTGCTCGGTAGCGCAGCGGTGGCGGCGACGCTGCCCCTTACGCTCGCGGATCCACTCGCGCGACTGGTCGTGAAGGTCGCGGCGTTCGCCGTCGCGTGGGGCGTCGTGACCGCTCGGCAGGCCGTCCGCGCGCGAACCCGCGCCGCCATTGCCGAGGCGTGAGGTGGAGGCGATGAACGAACGCGCACCCATCGTGGGCCTGGTTATCGCGAATCACCGCACCGCTGCCGACAGCGCCGCTCTCGCTCGCGAGTTCCTTGAGCAGCAGGACGTCGCGGCGCGAGTCGTCATCTCCGACAACAGCCCCACCGAGGCCGACCGCGAGGATCTCGCGACGGCGTTCGCGAACGAGCCTCGCGTGCAGGTCGTGCGCGATCGGGGGAATCGCGGGTACGGCGCGGCGCTCAACCTCGGGATGTCGGCACTGCTCGCCGAGGAGCCGCGCGCCGCCCACGTCTTCCTGAGCAACGCGGATGTCGAGCTCGGGTCGGCCACGCTGATCGCCGAGCTGCTCGCCGTGGTTCGCGAGGCAGGCGACAGCGTCGCCGTCTTCGCGCCGCAGGTGCTCACGCCTGACGGCCGGCCGCAGAACCCGTACCGAACCGCGCCGCTCTCGGCGAGAGACGTTCGCGCCGAGCGACTGCGGCACGTCGCGCCGCTGGCCTCGCACGCGTACTTCGTCATCCAGGACCTGCGCTACCGGTTCGTCCGGCCGCAAGCAGATGTCGCGGCGACCTCGGCGCTCGACGCTGCGCCGACACGCGTCTTCGCGCTGCACGGCTCGTTCCTCGGCGTGCACGTGCCCACGCTCGAAGCCGCCGGCCTCATCCCGCTACACGACGAGGCGGTCTTCCTCTTCGCCGAGGAGCTGGTGGTCGCTCGACGGCTCGAAGCCGCCGGTCTCGGCGCACTGCTCGTACCGCATCTGAATGTGCTGCATCGCGAGGACGCGGCGCAGGTGCAGCTTTGGCCGAAAGCGACCATCCGCAGGCGAGTCAACGAACGCTGGAAGTCGAGACGACATGTCTTCCGCACGTATTACTAAACTGCTGCCGGCGCTGTTCGGCGCGGTCGCCGTCGTGGAGCTGCTCGGCTACCAGTGGGCGCCCGTGGCGGCCGCCGCGTACGTTGTCGTCTACCTCGTGCTGCTGCCGGTTTGCGACACCTCCGAAGATGCGTGCAATCCGTTCTGGCTCTACAACCTGCTCGCATCGGCGATGATCGCGTCTGGCGTGGTCTATGTGACGCGGCTGCAGGCGTCGCTCGGCTTCACGCTGGTGGACCGGCTCGTTCTCCAAGACTCCGCGATCATCCTGCCGATCGTGGCGCTGATCTTCTTCAACGTCGGCTTCTTCGGATCGCGGCTGCTGCCCGGACACGGCTCCGCGCCGCTCGAACTCCCGGAGCGCACTTACGGCTGGATCCTGGGGGTGCTGTACATCGCGCTCATGGCGAACGCGATCGGCTTCGCGTTCGGTGGGATTCCGCTGCTGAATCCCGGCGTCTACAAAGGCTCGGTGTGGGACGGCAACGCCCTTGTGAAGGCGCTCCAACAGCTGGTGATGATCGTGCCGCCCGTGGCCGTATACCTCAGCGCGAAGGCGGTCGGGGCGACGCGACGCTGGGCGACGCTGCTCGTGTTCGGCTTCCTCGTGTTCGTCGTCCTGCTCACGACGCGCAACATCCTCGCGCTGCTCGGGATTGCGGTCCTGGTCTACGTTCAGTACTTCGGCCGACGAGCGTTGTCGCGGCCGGCTCTCGTGGCGCTCATCTTCGGCGGGTTCGTGCTACTGATGTTCCTCGGCGTGCTGCGCGGGAGCCTCGCGATGCGACCCGAAGCACGGCAGCGCTACGTCAGCGAGCGGCTGTCCGACTCGCTGCTCGCGAACCAGTACGAGAAGCTCGAGCTGGCCGGCTTCGTCACCCAGATGCACTTCGACCACAGCCAGTACCCGCCGGGCCGGTTCGTGTTCTCGGGCTTCTACCAGCTGTTGCCCGGCCAGCAGCCCTCCGACGACCAGATCTTCCGCGGGCTGTTCTACGGCGAAACGTGGCGACGGCAGCCGATCGCGGTGCCCTTCTCGCACGTCCTGTACTTCGAGTTCGGGTGGGCGGGAGTGGCGCTGGGCTTGGCGCTCGTCGGCTTCGCGGCGGGTCGGCTGTACTCGTGGTTCGTCGCGTCGCCCGGACTGCTCAGCTACAGCGTGTTCGTGAACGCGCTGTTCCTGCTGCTCATCAAGACGCTCTACGGCAACCTCATCTCGCGCACCGACGCGGTCGTGGTGCCGGTGGCGTACGCCTGCGTCGTCTTCGTGCTCGCCTCGGCTCAGCGCAAGCGAGAGCGCGTGGGGGCGGTGAGCGATGCCGCGTGACGCGATCGTGCGCAGATCGCCTCGGGTCCTGCTCATCCAGCGGATCGTGCCGGCGTACCGTCACGGCTTCCTCCGTGCACTCGCACAGCAGGTCGACTTGCTCGTAGTCCACAGCGCGGAGCGGCCGGGGAGCACCGTGGCCGACACCGAGCCCGAGGGCGTGCGCTGCATCCGTGTGCCGCGGCTGTACCTCGGCGCGGCTCGTAAGTCGAAGCGCGCCGGATGGTCCGAGCCGACATGGGTGCTGCAAGCCGTGCTCGGTCCGATCCTGGCGTTCCGGCCCGACGTCGTGATCGTCGAGGGAAGCGTCGGCATCGTTGCGAACTGGCCGGTGTTATGGCTGCGCTGGGTTCTCGGCTACCGGGTGCTCGCTTGGACGTTCGGCTACCACCCGAATCGCGGGCTGGTCGACCCGCTACCCCTGCGCGACAAGGTGCGCGTGGCGCTGTACCGCGCCGCGGACGGCGTGGTCGTCTACTGGCGAGCGGGTGCGGACGCGGTGGCGCGCTACGTCGATCCGCTCCGCGTGTTCGTCGCGCCGAACGTCGTGGACACGAGCGCGTGCCGGGCGGTGCTCGGCTCGCTCGAGCAGGAAGGGCGAAGCGAGGTCCGGCGCCGACTCGATGTGCGATCGCGCTTCGTGCTGCTGTTCCTCGGCAGGCTGATCTCGGTGAAGCAGACCGACGCGTTCGTCCGGCTCGTCGCGGCCCTGCGGGCGAGGGGGGTGGACGTCGAGGGCGTCGTCGTCGGCGACGGGCCCGAGCGCGAGTCGCTCGAGGCACTCGCCGCCGAAGTCGCTCCCGACGCCGTGCGGTTCACCGGCGAGCTGACCGAAGAGTGCGACGTCGGGCAGTGGGCCTTCGCCGCCGATCTCACGGTGATTCCCGGCCGCCTCGGCCTCGCGGTCAGCCACTCGCTCGCGTACGGGACGCCGGTGGTGTCGCGCACACACCCCGGGCACTTCCACGGCGAGGGCGTGCAGTACCTCGTCGACGGGGTCAGCGGCGCGTGGTGCGAGCCATCGGACGAATCGCTCGTCGGCTGCGTGGCCGCGCTGCTCGCCGACGCCGTGCGCCTCGAGGCGCTGCGCGAGTCGGCCCACCGCTACTACCGCGAGAACATGTCGATGGAGTCGATGGTCGACGGCTTCCTCGCGGCGATCGACGCCATCCGTCCGGCTTCCATCGCACCGAGTGAACGGGCCGAGGAGCGGGTGGGTGACGGCACCGATGGGTGACACGCGCGCGATGGACGCCACGCTCGCGGCCGTCATCGGCGGCGATCCGTACGACGCGCTGCGTTCGCCGCTCGCGCGCATGCTCGGCCGAACGCGACGGCTTCGCCAGCTCTTGATCCAGTCGCGCAAGCGGCTGCCCCTGCCCGGATCCGCATTCGGGCTGCAGTCGTTCGCGATGGCGAAGTCGGTGGCGTGCCGTCTCATCGCCGAGTCCCGGCGCGCCGGGGCAGGGGAGGACGGCCGTGACGTCGAGGCGTGGGTCGAGACGCTGAGCCGCGCCGAGAACCTCGCGCGCCTCGGCGACGGCGCATGGGGCTACGAGTTCGACGTGCAGACGCGCTGGTCGTACTACCCGGCCGGCTCGCCCAACATCATCGCCACGTACTTCGCCGCGCGCGCCTATCTCCAGGCGTGGGCAGCCACCGGTCAGCGTGAGCCCATCGAGCGAGCGGAGGAGTCGGGCGCGTTCATGGTTCGCGACCTGCTCCGCACCGGCGAGCGCACGAGCTTCGCGTACAACTTCGGCAGCGACCGGCTCGTGCACAACGCGAACCTGCTCGGCGCGGGGCTGGTGGCCGCGATGGGCCGGCTGCTGGAGCGAGCGGAGTGGCTGGCAGTCGCACGCGAGGCGGCCGAGGCGTCGCTCGAGGCGCAGCGCGACGACGGCTCGTGGCCGTACGGCGAAGGTGGAGACCTCGGCTGGGCGGACAACTTCCACACCGCCTACGTCTTGGACGGCCTGCTCTTGCTGTGGCTCGCGACTCGTGATGCGGCCGTGCGCGCCGCCCTCGAACGCGGGGTCGAGTTCTGGACGACGCGATTCTTCGGGCCGAACGGGGAGCCGCGCTACTTCCCCGACCAGCCGCGGCCGTACGACATCCACTCGGCCGCGACCGCCGTGGACGTTGGCAGCCGCCTCGCCGCGTGGGACTTCGCCGACGAGGCGCTGCCGCTCCGCGTGGCGGAATGGACGCGCGCGCATCTGGTTGCGCCGAATGGACGCACGTACTTCCAAGCGCATCGGCTTTGGACCGACAAGCGCACCTTCCCGCGCTGGGGTGACGCCCACTGGGCGCTCGCCGAGGCGTCACTGTGCCTGCTCGCCGCACGCGTGCCGGACTCCCTGGAGGCCGCGGTGCATCACGCGGGAGGTGCGACGTGACGCGCGCGAAGCTCTTCGGCGTGCATGTCGACCTGCTCACACTTGAGCAGACCGTCGCCCGATGCGCGGACCTTGTCGAGTCGCGGCAGCCGATCCAGCACGTCGTCATCAACGCGGGAAAAGTCGTGCTGATGCAGCGCAACGCGGCCCTTACCTCTGTAGTGCGTGACTGCGACCTCGTGAGCGCGGACGGCCAGTCGATCGTGTGGGCGGGCCGGCTACTCGGCGCACAGGTGCCGGAACGCGTGGCCGGTATAGACTTGATGGAGCGCCTGCTCGCCGAGGCCGAAGCACGCCGGTGGCCGGTGTACTTCCTCGGGGCGAGGCCCGAGGTTCTCGAGCGGTTCGTCGAGGTCGTGCGCGAGCGGTTCCCCCGAATCGAGATCGCGGGGGCGCGAGACGGCTACTTCGCCGACGACGCCGAGGTCGCCGACGAGATCGGTGGGAGCGGTGCCCGGCTGCTGTTCGTCGGCATGTCGAGCCCGCGCAAGGAGTCGTTCCTGGCGGCCCAGCTGCCGAGGATGGGGGGCGTATTCGCGATGGGGGTCGGGGGGAGCTTCGACGTGTGGGCGGGGAAGACCAAGCGGGCGCCGCTTTGGATGCAGCGCCGCGGGCTCGAGTGGTTCTACCGGTTCGCCCAGGAACCTCGGCGGATGTGGCGGCGTTACTTGGTGGGCAACGCGCGCTTCGTCGGGCTCGTCGTCCGCGAACTGCTGGCTGCTCGGGCGGGGGGCGAGTGATGAGCGAGCGGACCTTCGTCGATCGCCAGCGGCGCCGGGCGCTCGTGCGGCTCGCGCTGCTATGCAGCGATACCGTTATGCTGCTCGCCGCCACCATCACCGCCACCTACGTACGTTTCGAGCGGCTCACTGCCATCGCGAAGTTCGAGAACGTGGCCGTCACGATCTCGTACCACCAGGTCGGCTACTGGCTGCTGGTAGTGTGGATCGGGGCACTGCACCTCGAGCACCTGTACGACCTCGATCGGGTCTTTGCCGGCTCCGGTGAGTTGACCCGCGTCGCCCGCGCGCTCTCGGTCGGCGTGGTGGCGTTCATCCTCGTGACGTTCGGCCTCAAGATGCCGGGCCTTTCGCGTGCCTGGACGCTCATCGCCTTGGGACTCGCGGTGCTGTTCGTGTCGGCGGGCCGCCTCGTCGTGCGCGCCTCGCTGCATCTCGCCCGGGAGCGCGGCCGTTTGCTGCGACCGACGCTGGTCGTCGGCTACAACGAGGAAGCCGCGGAGATGATTCGTATCATCGCGCGGAATCCGGGCGCGGGACTCGTGCCCGTCGGCTACCTGGCGACGACTCAGGAGGAATATCAGCACGGAGCGCCTGATCGCTCCGGCGTCCCCTGTCTCGGGTTCGCACGCGAAGTCCTGCACGTCGTGCGATCGACGCCGAGCGACACCGTGATCGTGGCCTCGTCGGCGTTCAGCCACGAGGTGATGGCTCGCATCATCGCCGAGCTCCGCGGCGCGCCGGTGGACGTGCACGTGTCGTCGGGGCTGTATGAGGTGCTGACGAGCCGCGTCATCGTTCGCGAGGTCTCCGGCATCCCGCTCATGACCATCAAAGGCGTGTCGCTGAGCTGGCAGAAGCAGCTCGTGAAGCGCGCGTTCGACCTCGTCGTCGCCGGACTCATCACGATCGTCGGCATGCCGGTGTGGCTCGCGATCATGGCCGCGATCAAGCTCGATTCGCCCGGCCCTATCTTCTTCAAGCAGGCCCGGGTCGGGAAGTCCGGCGAGGCGTTCGGCATGTTCAAGTTCCGCTCGATGCGCGACGACGCCGAGGCGATGCTCGCGCAGCTCGTTGAGGAGAACGAGGCGAGCGGACCGCTGTTCAAGATGCGCGACGACCCGCGCGTCACGCGAGTCGGCCGGTGGATGCGGAAGTTCTCCATCGACGAGTTCCCGCAGCTGCTCAACGTGCTCAACGGCGATATGTCGCTCGTGGGCCCGCGGCCCCCCCTGATCCACGAGACCGAGAAGTACACCGCGCACCACTGGCGGCGGCTCGAGGTGCTGCCCGGCATGACCGGCCTGTGGCAGGTGTCGGGGCGCAGCAACCTGACGTTCGAGGAGATGGTGCGACTCGACATCTTCTACATCGAGAACTGGTCCGTCGGACTCGACATCGCGCTCATGGCGCGGACCGTCCCGGCCGTCCTGTTGACCAAGGGCGCGTACTAGAGAAGGACTGCTAATGCGACTGATCGTTGTGGTGGGTGCGCGACCGAATTTCGTCAAGATCGGCCCGCTCATGCCCGCACTGCGCGAGGCTGGGTTCGACGCGGCGATCGCGCATACGGGCCAGCACTACGACAGCGCGCTGTCCGACGTCTTCTTCGCCGACCTAGCGCTCGAGGAGCCGCGATGGTTCCTCAACGTTGGCTCCGGGACGCACGCCGTGCAGACCGGGACCGCCATGATCCGCCTGGAGGAGCTCTTCGAGTCCGAGCGGCCCGACGCCGTCATCGTCGTCGGCGACGTCAACTCGACACTCGCCGCCACGTTGGCAGCCGCGAAGGTGCACGTGCCGGTCGTCCACCTCGAAGCCGGTCTGCGTTCCGGCGACATGTCCATGCCCGAGGAGGTCAACCGCCTCGTCACCGACCAGTTGTCGAGCATGCACCTCGCGCCGACGCAGGATGCCGTCGAGCACTTGCACAACGAGGCGATCGATCCTCGGCGGATACATTTCGTCGGCAATATCATGGCCGAGGCGGTGCTGCGCAACCTCGCGGCTGTGCGTGAACGCGCGACCTGCCGCGCCCACGGCCTCGAGCCGAAGGGATACGTGCTCGCCACAATCCACCGGCCGGAGAACACCGACCACCCCGAGCGGCTGGCGCACGTCGTCGCGGCGCTGGCCGAGGCGCCGTTGCCCGTGCTGATGCCCGTCCACCCGAGAACGCGCCCGCAGCTCGCGGTCGTCGGCGTGGGCGAGGCGACGCCCGACCTGCACCTCGTCGAGCCGGTCGGCTACCTCGACATGCTGTCGCTGCAGCTCGATGCGGCGCTCGTAGTGACCGACTCCGGAGGCGTGCAGGAGGAGTCGTGCGTGCTGGGCACCCCGTGCGTGACGGTGCGGCGAAACACCGAGCGCGTGGTGACGCTAAGCGCCGGCAGCAACCGCCTGGTGCGCGCCGAGCGCGACGACATCCTGCGCGGCATGGCCGAAGCGCTGAATGCGCCCGCGAACTGGCCGAGGCCGGAGCGCTGGGACGACGAGGTGTCGGCGCGGGTCGTCGCGGCGCTGCGCGCGGGCGTCCTGCCGCCGAACGGCTACTGACGCGCGGCGCTCCCCGCAATCCGGGGCGAGCCTACCCCTCGCCGCGCCCCACGACCGCCACGCCCACCTCGGCGAGCAGGTTCGGCGCGAAGCGCACCACGCGCGCCGGCTTGCCCTCGCCCGTCGAGTTCAGCGCGACCTCGCGCTCGATGACGGCGCCGGAGCGCCGGCAGAACTCGCGGAAGTCCTTGATCGTGGTGAGGTGGATGTTCGGCGTGTCGTACCACTGGTACGGGATGTGTTCCGAGACGGGCATCCGTCCCTTGAGCAGCAGGTAGCCGCGGACGCGCCAGTGGCCGAAGTTCGGGAAGGACACGATCCCCCGCCGCGCCACGCGCAACATCTCACGCAGCACGAGCTGCGGCTTGCGGACCTGCTGGAGTGTCTGGGACAGCACGACGAGGTCGAAGCTGTCGTCGCCGAAGCCGGCGAGGCCTTCGTCGAGGTCGGCCTGCACGACCGACAGTCCTCGGCGGAGGCAGGCGGCGACGTCGTCGACGGACAGCTCGATGCCGCGCACGAAGGCGTCCTTGTGGGTGCGCAGTACGTCGAGCAGCTGCCCGTCGCCGCACCCGAGGTCGAGCACGCGGGCGCCGCGAGGCACCAGCTCGGAGATCAGCTGGAAGTCGGGGCGGAGCAGGTCGGCGCCGGTCATGCTGCCACCTCCTCGGCGATGGGGCGTGCGGGCGGGGCGACAGCCTCGGCCGAGAGGAGAGCGTTGTCGAGGAACGGCGTGACGAGTTCGTACTGCGCCTCGGGCTCGAGCAGGAACGCGTCGTGGCCGTACGGCGACGGGATCTCGGCGAAGCTCACCTCGGCGTCCACCGTGCGCAGCGCCTCGACGAGTTCGCGAGAGGCGTACGTGGGGAACAGCCAGTCGCTGCTGAACGAGAGCACGAGGAAGCGCGCCCTCACGCCGTCGAGCGCGAACGCGAGCGTCGGCGAATCGCCGCGCAGGTCGAAGTAGTCCATCGCCTTCGTCATGTACAGGTACGTGTTCGCGTCGAAGCGCTCGACGAAGCGGCGCCCCTGGTACGCCAGGTAGCTCTGCACCTCGAACTCCGAGACGAAGTCGTACGCGTAGTCGCCGCGCTGCTGTAGCCGGCGGCCGAACTTCTCGCGCATCGACTCGTCGGACAGGTACGTGATGTGGCCGACCATGCGGGCGATCGCGAGGCCGGAGTCCGGCTGGCGCTCCTTGCCGTAGTAGTCGCCCTGGTTGAACGCCGGGTCCTCCTGGATGGCTATGCGGCCGACTTCGTTGAACGCGATGGCCTGCGCGCCCAGGCGTGTCGTCGTGGCGATCGCGGCCACCGCCCCTACCCGCGACGGGTAGCGCTTCGTCCACGCGAGCGCTTGCATGCCGCCCATCGACCCGCCGATGACCGCGCCCACATAGCGCACGCCGAGCGCGTCGAGCAGGCGCGCCTGGGCGTCGACCATGTCCTCGATCGTGACGAGCGGGAATCGCAGGCCGTACGGCTCGCCCGTTGCGGGGTCGATCGAACCCGGCCCCGTAGTCCCCGAACATCCGCCGAGAACGTTGCTGCACACGACGAACCACTTGTTCGTGTCGATCATCTTGCCGGGCCCGACCGTCAGGTCCCACCAGCCCGGCTTCGCGGTGCTCGCGTTCTCGCCCGCGTGGAAGCCGGCGACGTGGGCATCGCCGGACAGCGCATGGCAGATCAGCAGGCAGTTCGTTCCCGCCTCGTTGAGCGTCCCGTACGTCTCGTACGCGACCTCGACCGTGTCGAGCCGACGTCCCGAAACGAGGTCGAGCCCGCCGCTCAGTTCGAGCGTGCGGGTCTCGACCTCGCCGACGTTGCCGACGAGATCCCAGGGTCGGGAGGCTTGCGGACGGGAGTCGTGCTGCTCGGCGCTCATGGGCTACACCTGCGCCAAGGCCTGATCCAGATCGGCGATGATGTCGTCGATGTTCTCGATACCAATAGCGGCCCGGATGAAGTCGCCGCCGATGCCCGCGCGCACGAGTTCCTCCTCGGAGAGCTGCGAGTGGGTCGTAGAAGCGGGGTGGATGATGAGCGACTTGGCGTCGCCGACGTTCGCGAGATGGCTGAACAGCTGCACGGATTCGATGAGCTTGCAGCCGGCGTCATGGCCGCCCTTCACGCCGAAGACGAGCACTCCGCCGTACCCATGCTGGAGGAACTCGTCGGCGTTGGCCTTCGTGCCGTGATCCTCCAGGCCCGGGTAGATGACCCATGCGACCTTGTCGTGACCGCGCAGGTACTTCGCCACGGCGAGTGCATTGTCGGAGTGGCGCTGCACGCGCAGTGACAGCGTCTCCACGCCGAGGAGGAACTGCTGCGAGTTGAACGGCGACAGCGAGAAGCCGAAGTCGCGCTGCAGCTGTACGCGGGCGCGGATGCCGAACGCCACGTTTCCGAGCCCAGGGAAGTCGCCGAAGACCTCCCAGTACTTCAGGCCGTGGTAGCTCGGGTCCGGCTCGGTGAACTGCGGGAAGCGGCCGTTGCCCCAGTCGAAGTTGCCGCCGTCGACGATGATGCCGCCGATGGAGGTGCCGTGCCCGCCGATCCACTTGGTCAGCGACTCGACGACCACCGCAGCGCCGTGCTCGATCGGACGACACAGGTACGGCGTCGCGAACGTGTTGTCCACGACGAGCGGGATGCCGAGTTCACGACCCGCGTCGGCCAGGCCCTTGATGTTCGGCACGTCGAGGCGCGGATTGCCGATCGTCTCGACGAACCACGCCTTCGTGGTCTCGTCGGACTCGGCGACGAAGCCGTCGATGTCCGTGGGCTCGACGAAGCGCACCGTGATGCCGAGGCGCCGGAACGTGTGCAGGAAGATGTTCCACGTGCCGCCATACAACGAGGTCGACGCGACGATCGTGTCGCCCGCACCCGCGAGGTTGAGCAGCGCGAGGTTCTCGGCGGCGTGGCCCGACGAGACCGCGAGTGCGGCCGTTCCGCCGTGGAGCGCGGCGATGCGCTGCTCCAGCACGTCGTTCGTCGGATTCATGATGCGCGAGTAGATGTTGCCGAACTCTTTGAGTCCGAAGAGGTTCGCGGCGTGCTCGGTCGACTTGAAGTTGTACGCGACCGTCTGATAGATCGGCACGGCGCGAGAGCCGGTGGTGGGATCGGGGGCGGCGCCGCCGTGGACGGCGAGCGTGTCGAAACCGGGAGTCGAGTCGCTCATGGTCGTTTAGCCCTTCTGCGCTGAATCTGATGGATGATGACCGGCCGCTAGCGGCCGGCGAGGTGCCGGCTCCGCCCGGATCGAGTGCAAGCGCACACAGACCCGGGCTGGGTCATCATCATGTCCATCATCATCGACAGCGCAGAGGAACGGACCATGGCTCTTCGACTCACCCCCTTTACGGAGCTTCCTGGAAGAAGTGTCCGCCATCATATCGGCGGAGCGACTGTCCGTCCAGCCGTAGAATAGCATCTTCCCCGTGCGGAACCCTCCGCGCACGGCCTGCGGCGGCGTTTCTCGCCGATGCTACAATCCTCGGCATGTCCGAACCCCGCCTCCAGGATCTCGCAGCCCGCGTCCGCTCGCTTGAGGCGGTGCTGTTCGACCTCGACGGTACGCTCATCGACACCGTCGCGCTCATCCTCGACAGCTTCCGCTACACCACGCGGATCGTCTTCGGCGAGGCGCTGCCGGATGAGGAGCTCATGGCCGGCGTGGGCAAGCCGCTGATCAGGCAGATGACCGAGTTCGCGCCGGATCGCGCCGAGGAGCTCGTGCGCGTCTACCGCGAATACAATGCGGCGCGACACGACGAGATGGTCGCCGAGTACCCGGGGACGGAAGCCGTGCTCGCGCACATCGACGCGCTCGGCCTGCCGATGGCGGTCGTGACCTCCAAAGGCGTGCCGATGACACTGCGAGGCATCCGCCGGTTCGGGCTCGAGCGCTACTTCCGCGTTGTCGTCACCGCCGACGACGTTCCGCTGCATAAGCCCGACCCGTACCCGCTGCGTCACGCGGCGGAGCTACTCGGACTGGATATCGAGCGGTGCGCGTACGTCGGCGACAGCCCGCACGACATGGAGGCCGCGCGCGCCGCCGGCTGTGTCGCCATCGCAGCATTGTGGGGCGCGTTCCCCACGCACGCCGTGCTCGCGCCCGGTCCGGAGCTCGCAATCGAGCACATCGGCGACCTCCCCGCGCTGCTCGCGGACCCCGCGCCGTTCGCCCTGTAGAGCCCATCGACCGGAATCGCCGAGTGGGACCGGCGCGACCTCCATTTTGTATTACAGTAGCTACCAATGTGTATGCAGGCCTGCCCCGCCACGCAAGGCCGCAGTCGAATGGGGGTCCCGGTTGACCAGGGGTCGCATTATCGGCGCCATCGTTGCGCTCGTCATCCTCGTCGCCATCGTCGGCGGCTTCTACCTCAGAGCTAAGGGCAGCGTTCCGCAGGTCACCGTGGTCACCGCCGAGCGGGCGACCCTGGGGGTGACGGTGAGCGCGTCGGGTGACGTCGAGGCCGACCACCAGGCCGACGTCTTCCCGCCGACCACGGCGACGATAGACGAACTCAAGGTGCACGACGGCCAGACCGTGAAAGCGGGGCAGGTGCTCGCGATCCTCGACAAGCAGCCACTCGAGCAGCAGGTCGAGCAGTCCCACGCCGCGCTGGTGCAGGCGCAGTCGCAGACCGAGCAAATCCAGAATCAGGCCCCGAGTTCGCAGGACCGCGCCGCGTCCTCGGCGAACGTGACGGCGGCTGCCAAGGCGTACAACAACGCCCTCGCCGCCTTCCGCGACGCACAGCAGTCCCTCGAGGAGGCGACTTCCACGGTCGTGCGCAGCGCCGCGCGGCAAGCGGTGCGGCAGGCCGACCAGGCGCGCCAGCAGGCGCTCGCAGGCCTGTTGAGCGCGCGGGCGAACTCAGCAAAGCTCTCGAGCTCGAGCACCGCGGCGTCGCTCCAGGCGGCCAATGCGAACGAGGAGGCGGCGTCGTCGTCGCTCCAAATCGCGCAGGAGAACCTCGAGAAGGCGGAGATGAAGGCGCCGATGGACGGTGTCGTGATCTTCAACGTCATCGGAACGCCATCTCCGAGCGGTCAAGGTCCGACCGCGAGCGAGGGCGCTGCCGTGACGCCGGCAGTCGCACCGTTCACCATCGTTGAGCTGTCCACCCTGCGCTTCAACGCCGACGTCGACGAGGTCGACGTGCCCAAGCTGAAGGTGGGAATGAAGGCGTTCGTCACACTCGACGCATTCCCCGGCGAGCGGTTCGCGACGAAGGTGTCGCGCATCCAGGTACGTGCGACGCAGACCGCGACCGGCGGCACGGTCTTCCCGGTCTACCTCCCGCTCGTCGACATCCAGAAGCCGATCCTCATCGGCATGAAGGGCGACTCGTCTATCGAGACTTCGGCGCTCAAGGGTGCGCTCACCGTGCCGATCGAGGCCGTGCTCGAGGACGGCTCGCAGTCCTACGTATTCGTGCTCGAAGGCGACAAGGCGCAGCGTCGCAACGTACGGGTGGGGACGCTCACCGACACGCAAGCCCAGATCCTCAGCGGGCTGAGCGAAGGCGAGAAGGTCATCGAGCCGGGGTCGGCCAACCTCACGGACGGCATGACGGTCAGGGTCAAGTAGCATGGCCGAGGCCGCCCGCAGCGACGAGGGCCGCGTCGTCCTCGAGGTTCGCAACGTCACGAAGTCCTACCAGCTCGGCGAGGTCGAGGTGCATGCGCTCCGCGACGTGTCGCTGCGGGTCTTCGAGGGCGAGATGATGGCCGTCATGGGGCCGTCGGGCTCCGGAAAATCGACCCTGATGCACATCATCGGCCTGCTCGATCGGCCCTCCGAGGGCAACGTCATCATCGAGGGCGAGGACGTCAGCAAGATGACGCCGAACCAGCTGTCGACCGTGCGCAACAAGCGGATCGGCTTCGTGTTCCAGGCGTTCAACCTGCTCGCGCGCACCAGCGCTCTCGCGAATGTAGAGCTGCCGCTGGTGTACGCAGGGGTGTCCGGGAGCAAGCGGGCGCAACGCGCGCGCGAAGCGCTCGAGCGGGTCGGCCTCGGCGAACGGCTCGGGCACATGCCGAACCAGCTGTCCGGCGGACAGCAGCAGCGTGTCGCGATCGCCCGAGCGCTCGTGACGAGTCCCTCGATCGTGCTCGCCGACGAGCCCACCGGCAACCTCGACTCGCGCTCGGGAATCGAGGTCATGACCATCCTGCAGGAACTCAACGCGCAGGGCATCACGATCGTACTGGTCACGCACGACCAGCGCGTGGCCCAGCACGCGCAGCGCATCGTGCACCTCGGCGACGGCAGCATCCTCGAGGTGGAGTACGTCGCCGAGCAGGTCGACGCGGCCGCCGAGCTGGCTCAGCACCGCAGCGCGGCAGGAGAGCACCTGTGAACATCCCCGAGAGCTTCCGGATCGCGCTGCGCGCCCTCGCTGCGAACAAGGTGCGCAGTGCGCTCACCATGCTCGGCGTCATCATCGGAGTGGCGGCGGTCATCCTGCTCGTGGCCATCGGGACGGGCGTGCAGCGGTCGATCACGGGCCAGATCGAGGGGCTCGGTTCGAACCTGATCTTCGTGTTCCCGGGCCGCATCGAAGAGCAGCAGCAGGGTGGTGGCTCGGCGACGACCAAGCAGTTCACGATGGAAGACGCTCAGACCCTACAGCGGCGACTGGTTGGCGCGAGCGCTGTCGTCCCGATCATCCAAGCGCCGGTGACGGTGAAGTACGCGAACATCTCGCTGCGTTCGACGATCGCTGCGGGCAACGAGTCGGGTGACCAGGTCTTCAGCGCCAAGCGTGCGTCCGGTAGGCACTACAACCGCAGCGAGTACATCGCCGCCTCGCGTGTAGTGATGCTCGGCGCCACGCCCCGCGACAAGCTGTTCCCACATCAGAACGCGCTGGGCAAAGAGGTGTCGATCAACGGGCAGAAGTTCCGCGTCATCGCCACCTACGGTGCCCAAGGCGGCGGGCTCGGCGGCGATCAGGACAATCAGCTCTACATGCCGACAACCACGGCCATGAGCCTTCTCAGCACGCGTTTCGTCAACGCGATCATCATCAAGGCCAAGAGCACCGGAGAGGTCGATAGCATCAAGTCGCAGGCCACTCGGCTGTTGCGCCCGAAGTTCGGTCAGGACTTCAGCGTGCTCACGCAGGAGCAGACGCTCGGGCTGCTCTCGACGATCCTGGGCACGCTCACCTTCATGCTCGCCGGCCTCGCGGGAATCTCGCTGCTCGTCGGCGGCATCGGCATCATGAACATCATGCTCGTGAGCGTCTCGGAGCGGACTCGCGAGATCGGCATCCGCAAGGCGGTCGGCGCGCGGACCTACGACATCCTCAGCCAGTTCATCATCGAGGCGGTCATGCTCTCGATGGTCGGTGGCGCAATGGGTATCGCGATCGGGGCAGGCGGCGCGGCCTTGCTGCAGAAGGTCGTTCCCACCGCGGTGACGCCGTGGTCGGTAGCGCTCGCGTTCTTCTTCTCGGCGGCGGTCGGCGTGTTCTTCGGCGTGTATCCGGCGTACCGAGCGAGCAAGCTCGACCCGATCACCGCGCTCAGGTACGAGTAGCGGGAGCGGCTGCCGCTACGACGGCATGAAGTCGCTCGGATCGACTTGCTCGAGGAACTCGCGGAAGCGCTTGACCTCGTCCTCTTCGTCCTCGCCGGCCTCTTCCTCGGGCACGACAGACGCCGCGTTCATCACCTGCTCAGCGCAGTAGATCGGGCAACCGACCCGCACCGCCAACGCGATCGAGTCGCTCGGCCGGGCGTCAACGACGACTTCGCGTTCCTCGCCGCGGAGCACGATGGCGGCGTAGAACGTTCCTTGCTCGAGCCGCGTGATCTCGATGCGCGTGACGAGGAATCCGAGCACCTGGATGACGTTCGATAGCAGGTCGTGCGTCATCGGCCGAGGAGGTTCGGCGCCCTGGATCGCCAGGAGGATCGCGGTGGCCTCGGCCTGGCCTATCCAGATCGGGAGCAGTCGGGCGTGGTGGAGGTCGCCGGTCTCGTCTGCGGGGCGCAAGATGATGACCGGCTGGTTGCTCGTCGTGTCGACGTTCAGGCTCACGATGCGGACCTGCAGCAAGGCGTCACCTCGCATGTCGGGGTCTCGGATATCATCCACCATATACCCGTTGCCGGAGGTGGCGGCAGGTGGGGGAGGCACGATGGAAATCTCGCTCAGCACGTCGAAGCGCGAGGAGTTCGTGGACATCACGGCCGAGGTGACGCGCGCCGTGCGCGCCCACGGCCTCGCCGACGGCTTCGCCCTCGTCTACTGTCCGCACACCACGGCGGCGATCACCATCAACGAGAACGCGGATCCGGACGTCGTTCGCGACCTACTCTCCGGCCTCACGAGGATTGCGCCGCAGTCGGCAGGCTGGCAGCACGCCGAGGGGAACTCGGACGGGCACCTGAAGGCGTCGCTCGTCGGGCCGAGCGTGACGATTCCGATCGTTGACGGAAGGCTCGCGCTCGGCACCTGGCAGGGCGTCTACTTCTGCGAATTCGATGGTCCGCGGCGGCGGCGCTACATCATCACCACGCACGGTAACGGGTGAGCGAGCGCCAGCCCTCGCAGCACCGCGAGCCGGGGTAGAATCGCGCGGTTTTCCCCTCGGCGAGACGGGGTGCACGTTGCCTTGACTGGCCGAGGGAGCGTTGGGTATGGTGTCAGGGCTGTTTTCAGCAGGGGCCCGTAGCTCAGTTGGTTAGAGCGCACGGCTGATAACCGTGAGGTCATTGGTTCGAATCCAATCGGGCCCACCATCAAAGAACGAACCCCTCGGCCACGAGGGACTGGAGAGCTCAGCCCACGCTGAGCTCTTTTTCATTGTCTGGCGCGTCGTAGTGGAGGCGCGGCGGCCGCGGCGGCCGGATGCTCTCGTGCGCCGGTGCGCCCAGGAACACCTGCGAGAGCACGCCCATACGCTCGAGCACGAGCGTCGCCGCGAGCGACACCGCGAGCGAGATCGCCGTCAGCACGATCCAGTTGTGGACGCCGGCCAGCACTCCCACCCGACTTGCGAGGCCGTGCATCGCGTAGATGCCGAGAGTCCGTCGCCCGAGCCATGCTTGCGTCGAGAGGAACCGGCCGCTCGCGAAATGGTAGATGCCGACCACCGCGGCGATCGCGCACACGGCACCCACGTAGAGCAGCACCTGCGTGAACGCGATGCGGAGCTGCATCGGGCCGCCGAGGCCGGCGACGAGGCGACTGGTGAGATTGGTGCCCGGTACGTCGACGGGGTAGATCATCGAGAACACCAGGGCGAATCCGAGGAAGCCGCCGATAGCCAGTCTGCCCTTCACCCTCGGCAGCAGCTCGGACTTCGAGGCGACCATGTAGCCGAGCGCGACGTACGGGTAGGTGAGCGACACGACGACAGCGCCGAGCAGCGTCGTGCCCGAGACAGCGGGCAGCGTCTGAGCCGCGGCGGCGAGTAGCGCCGAGACAGGCAACAGCCAACGCGACCACCCGGTCCGCACGATCGCGAGCAAGAGCATCGACGACACGAACAGCGCGTACAGGTACCACAGGCCGCCTTGGCTGGGCGAATGGGTCGCGACGTTCATGAGGCTGCGGACGAATCCCTGCGGATACGGCGAGCCGAAGAGCATGGCGACGAGGAAGAACACGCCGAACCACGCGAAGTACGGCACGACGAGCCCGCTCACGCGCTTGCGCACGAACGTCTTCGGCTCGGGCGGCTTCGGACGCCAGAGTACGAACCCGCTGAGGAACGCGAACAGCGGCATTTGGAACGAGTAGACCGCCTCGAAGCTCGGGTCTCTCGCTATTCGAAGCGGCACCCACAGCTGCGGGAACACCTCGATGAGCCCTCGCCCGCCGTGCGAAACGGCGGCTGCCTCGGGTATGGCGTGGCCGATCACCACGAGGATGATGGCCAGGCCCTTGAGGGCGTCGATGACCTTGTTACGCGACAAACCGTGCTCCTGAACGTGGACGCCCCGCGAGGAAGTCACAGCAAGGGGTAGGCCGAGAACCGACCCCGCTGCCCCCGTGAGTTTCCAGCAACCTTCCGACGAGCGCCACCTGCGCCTGGCCGCTAACGATGTCCGAACCGGGGAGTATGCTTGCAAGAGCGTTCAGCGGTTGGAGGAGATGCGGATGGGCGAACGGCTCGGAGCGGTACTGCGTCTGTGGATTCCGCTCGCCATCGCCATCGTCGGCGTGTGCGGCACGCTCTACCTCACCGTGCAGCAGAGCTACCGCCTGGGCCTGAACGACCCGCAAGTCCAGCTCGCCCAGGACGGTGCACGGGTGCTCGCGAGCGGCGCCAGCCCCGCGAGCGTGGCGGGCAGCGGCACGGTCGACGTCGCCGAGGACCTCGCGCCCTACGTCGCCGTCTACGATCGCCAAGCGCAGCCGGCCGCGTCGAACGGGCGGCTCGACGGACGACCACCGCAGCCGCCGCGCGGGGTCTTCGATGTAGCGCGGGCGAAGGGCGAGAATCGCGTGAGCTGGCAGCCGCGCGCTGGCGTGCGCAGCGCGATCGTCGTGGTCTATGCGAGGCAGGGCTCTCGCGAGGGGTTCGTGCTCGCCGGCCGCAACATGCGGGAAGTCGAGTCGCGGATCGGCTTGCTCGGCGTACAGGTTCTCGCCGGAATGCTCGTCACGCTCGCGGTCGTGCTCGGCGCATCAGTGCTGGTCACCGCTCGTCGATGAAGTGTGACGGCGCTTTGCGCCTCGCGTTCGATTCGCTGTATTATCGCCCCGGGCCGAGGTGGCCCCCGAGTTCGCGGCGTTGCACTCCGCTGACGCGGACACCGAGGGATCGGTGGTGCGACGCCGTTTTTGTTTGCCCCTGCGGGGGCGGAAGGTAGGTTCGAATGGCTGAAGGTACCGTGAAGTGGTTCAACCCTGACAAGGGCTACGGGTTCATCTCCCAGGAGGGTGGAGACGACCTGTTCGTCCACTTCAGCGAGATCCAGGGCGAGGGCTTCAAGACCCTCGACGAGGGTCAGGCCGTCTCGTTCGACGTGACGACCGGTCGCAACGGCAAGGCGCAGGCGAGCAACGTCCGCAAGCTCTAGCAGCAGCGGGCAGCGCATCGCGCGCCCAAGTTAGCTAGTATGCGCCTCGAGGGCCCGGCACTTCGGTGTCGGGCCCTCGTCTATCCGCGCTCGGCATTGAGCAGTTCGAACAGACGGTCGCAATCGACCGGCCTGCTGAAGAGGAACCCCTGGTACTGATCACAGTTGTGCTGGGCGAGGAACGCGAGCTGATCCTCGGTCTCCACGCCCTCGGCAACGACGGTGAGGTTCAGTCCCTGGCCCAGCGCGAGCACCGCGCGCGCGATCTGCTGTCCGCGCGGGGTGCGAATCGACGCGATGAACGAGCGGTCGACCTTCAGCGTGTGGACCGGTAGCGCCTGCAGGTGACTCAGCGAGGAGTACCCCGTGCCGAAGTCGTCGATCGCGATCCGCACACCAAGGTTCGCGAGCTGATTCAGCGTCTTCTGCACGAACGCCGAGCGGCTGAGCGCCACGCTCTCCGTGACCTCGAGTTCGAGGAAGGCGGGGTTCATGTCCACCGCGTCGAGGGCGCCCGCCACGATCTCCACCAGATCGCCGTGCTGTATCTGCCGAGGCGAGATGTTGACGGCCACGCGCAGCTCGAACCCGCGCTCCCGCCACAGGGCGTGATCGGCGCAGGCCCGTCGCAGCACCCACTCGCCGAGGGGGATGATCATGCCCGTCTCCTCGGCTACGGGGATGAATTCGAGCGGGGAGACGTGGCCACGGGTCGGACTCGGCCAGCGAAGGAGCGCTTCGGCCCCCGCGATCCTGCCGTCCGACAACCGAAGTTGCGGCTGGTAGTTCAGCGCGAGCTCGTCGGCTTGCATGGCCGCGTGCAGATCGTTCGTGAGGTTGAACTTCTCGAGCGCGTCCGCGGCCATGTGCGGCTCGAACACGATGTAGCCGTTGCGCGACGTCGTCTTCACGTTGTACATCGCAAGATCCGCTTGGCGAAGCAGCGTCTCGGGGTCGGCCGATTGCTCGTCCGCGATCACCACGCCGCAGCTCGCGCTCACGAAGGTGTGCTGGTCCCTGACCGTGAACGGGCGCTGGAACGCCTCGAGGATCCGATCCGCCGTGTCGCGCGCACCCGCTTCATCCGTGCTCGGGAGCAGGACCGTGAACTCGTCACCGCCGAGACGCGCGACCGTGTCGTCCATCCGCAGCAGACCGGAGAGGCGGCTCGCCACTTCGAGCAGCACTTCGTCGCCCGCCGCATGGCCGAGGGAGTCGTTGACCGTCTTGAGGTCGTCGATGTCGATGAACAGCAGCGCCAGCGTCTCGTGCGAACGCGAGAGGTGTGCCACCGCCCGGTCGAGGCGGTCCACGAACAGCCTGCGGTTGGGCAGGCCGGTGAGTGCGTCGTGGAACGCGAGGCGCGCGGCATCCTGCTCCGCGCGCTTGCGCTCGGTAATGTCTCTGACGACGGACACGACGATCTCCCGGCCGTCGAAGTCGACGAGCTTCGCGCGGACCTCCACCGGGAACAGGGTGCCGTCCTTGCGGCGGTTCTCGGATTCGAAGACCGCCGTTCCCTCGCGACGAATCGTCTCGTTCACGCGCTCGATCTTGGCGCGTCGCGATTCCGCCACGTAATCGGGAAACCGCAGCTGCAGGAACTCCTCGCGCGTGTAGCCGCGCTCGACGCACGCGGTCTCGTTCCCGTACAGGATCTCGCCCTCGAACGTGTGCACGATGACGGCGTCGTTCGCTACGTCCAGCAGCAGCGACTTGAACTCAAGGTCCTGCCAGTGGTCCTGTTCGGCGACCGTCGTGGCGTGTACGACCGCGAGCACGATGGGCTCGTCGGCGAGATCGATGAGGCGTGCCTGCACGACGGCGAAGCGCGGGCCGTCCGGCGTGTCGATGATGGCGTCGAAGACGGTCTCGCCCGTGATGGCGAGACGAGCGCGAACCTGCGCCTGCCGGCCGCGCTGTTCGGGCGAGAGCCAGCCGAACGGGCCGACGCGCCGAAAGGCGTCCTCGGCCAGGCCCGTCTGCTCGAGGAACGCGCGATTCGCGTAGACGAGCTTGCCGTCGAGGGTGTGTGCGTGGACGGCATTGTCCAGCGAGTCCAGGAGGTGCGTCTGGATCCGTAGCATGTCCGTACTGTTCAGGCATTGATCCTGCACGCACGCGCCTTCGCGTCGTCGTAGGTCCGAGAGTAGTGTCGACGCGTACCGACGGCGCCTAAAGAGACGCTTGTCAGATTTCACCAACAGGCAAGGCGGCGCCGGTCAGCCCTTGACGACCCCCAATGGCGTGAGTGCGACGGTGATTCTGACCAGATCCCGTTGCCCGGCCATCACCGCGTCGATGTCTTTGTACGCGCCGGGGGCCTCCTCGGCGACGTCCGACTTCTTCACTTTCAGCAGCGCGATGTTCTTGGCGCGGAGCTGCTCGATCACGGTTTGCACGGGAATCCGGCGCTTCGCCTCCGCCCGCGAGATAGCCCTGCCCGCACCGTGGGCGCACGACGCGAACGCCTCCGGGTTCGCGAGCCCTTCGCCGATGTAGCTCGCGGAGCCCATCGACCCGGGCACGATCACGGCCCCGACGGCGCGCACCGCCCCCTTGCGGTGCACCATGACCTCTCGGCCGAAATGCGTCTCGAGCCGGGCGTAGTTGTGGTGGACGTCGACGAACGGCTCGGGCTCGTAGTTCGGGAACACGCGGTGCAGCGCGTTGTGCGCGCACTCGGCCATCAGCTCGCGGTTGGCGTAGGCGAAGTCGAGGCACCAGTTCATCACAGTCAGGTACTCGCGCCCCTCGCCGGAATCGACGGGCAGCGGCGCGAGGTCCCACTGCGGCGGGACGTGCCGCTCGGCCGGCTGCCGGTCGTTGTAGGCGCGCGCGAAGCGGTCGTAGTGCTCGGCCATCAGCTTGCCGACGTTGCGGCTGCCCGAGTGCACCATCACCCACACGCGACCGTCGTCGTCGCGCTGCACCTCGTAGAAGTGGTTGCCCCCGCCGAGGCTACCCAGCTGCATTGCCGCGCGGTCCCGCTGCTCGTGCAACGCCGGGACGTTCGGCATGTGTTGGAGCACGGCGTGCGTTTGCGGCTGCCGGTGCCACTCGCGGCCCGTGGGCACGTTGCGCTGGATGTCGTTGAGGACGCGCTGGCGCAGCGGCAGGAACTCCTCGGCGGTAAGGTTCGTGCGCCACGCGCGGACGCCGCAGCCGATGTCGAGGCCGACTGCGTTGGGCACGACGAAGCCGTCGGCCGCGAGCACGCCGCCGATGGGCATGCCGTAGCCTTGGTGGGTGTCCGGCATGAGCGCGATCCACTGGTACGCGAACGGCAGATCCGCGAGGTGCCGCGCCTGCTCGAGCGCGCCGCCTTCGACGGGCTCGTCCGACCAGATCTTGATGGGGACGCGCCCGCCCTCGACGACGTACACAGTGAATCAGTCCCCGCGGATTCCCTCGAGCGTGAACTGGTGGTAGTCGTGCTGGAAGATGATCCGGTCGAGCAGTTTGCGCAGATCCTCGCTCGCGACCGCGTCGCGCGAGTGCATGTACTCGGACATCGTCGTGTTCTCGTAGTCGGTCATCCGGCTGGTTGCAGCGTCGCATTGTCCGAGCGGGTGCACGCGCGGCAGCACGTTGACGCCGAGCTGCGGATTCGGCTTGTAGAGGATGGCTTCGGCGATCCATTCGAGGTGCCGCATCTCGTCGATGGACAACTCGAAGTACTTCTCGGCCTGGTCGGTGTCGCCGCATATGAACTTGGACCACAGGTACTGCAACAGCCCCTCGTACTCGCGTTCCGCATTCGGCACGAGGCGCGGCACGTCGACCATCTCCGCCCATGCCAGCGGCTTGAACGTGTCCTCGCCGAGCCGTTCGAGCTCGTCCAGCAGCTCCTTGAAGATCGCGTGGTGCGCCTGCTCGTCGCCCATGATGCGCTCGATCAGTCGGCGCAGGGACTCATCATCCTCACCGAGGAGCGACAACGTGTGCCGATAGTGGTCGAGCGCGTCCTCCTCGGCATGGACGTCGACCTCGAGGCTCGCACGGATGGTGTCGAAAGTGCTGATGGCCTCCCGCTGCACGGCTGGCGTGCCGCCGAGGTCGTAGATCGCCTCGGCCAGCCACTCCATGTGCCACATCTCTTCGCGCGAGACACGCCTGACGCGCTCGGCGAGGCGGTTGCCGCCGGCCTGCCACGAGTGCTGCAGGTACATGACGATGGCACCGTGCTCCTTGCACATGTCCACGTTGAGCGAGTCGACGATCGCCTGGGTCTTGGTCGCGGTCGTGGTGCCGGACATCGCGCCTCCTCGGTCGGTGAGCGGGTGCGGAGCGTTCCTACCCTCGCCGAGCAGCAGGAAAACGATGGAGGAAGCGGCCCCAGCCCAGAACGCGCGCGTCGCGCCTACCCGCCGAGGAGCGTCACGACGACCTCGTGCTCACCGGACTTCGCATCGAGCGGGATTCGCAGGTCTTCGCGGGGGCTGCCGTCGATCTCGACACGCGCCACGCCGCGGTTCACGCCGCGCGGGTTGTGCACCTCGATGCGGTACGTCGCTTCGCCGAACCGGTACGTCGCGTTGAAGCCCGGCCACGCCTTCGGAATGCACGGATCCACCACGAGGTAGCGCTCGCCGTCCTCGGCATTCACCCGCACGCCGAGGAGGTGCTGCGTCGCGACGCGGTAGTACCACGACGCCGAGCCCGTGTACCACGTCCAGCCGCCGCGCCCGACGTGCGGCTCGACCGCGTACACGTCCGCCGCCAGCACATACGGCTCGACCCGGTAGACGTCCGTCTCCTCGCGCGTCTCCGTGTGCAGCACGGGGTTGATGAGGTCGAGCAGTTCGACGCCCATGTCGCCGCCGCCGTTGAGCAGGTAGGCGAGCACGACCCACACGGCCGCGTGCGTGTACTGTCCGCCGTTCTCGCGGACGCCGGGGACGTAGCCCTTGATGTAGCCGGGGTCGTGCTCGAGCACGTCGAACGGCGGGTGCAGCAGCAGGATGAGGCCGTCCTCCCAGCGCACGAGGTGCTCGTCGACAGCGTCGAGCGCGCGTGACGCGCGGGTGACGTCGCCTGCACCCGACACGACCGCCCACGCCTGCGCGATCGCGTCGATCTTGCACTCGGGCGCGTCTTTCGTGCCGAGCGGCGTGCCGTCGTCGAAGAAGGCGCGGCGATACCACGCGCCGTCCCAGCCGTCGCGCTCCACCGCGGCGACGATCTCGCCGGCCCACCCGCGGTAGTCCTCGGCGCGCTCGACGTCGCCGCGCTCCTCGGCGATGGCCGCGAAGCGGCGCAGGCACACGTCCAGGAACCACGCGAGCCAGACGCTCTCGCCCTGACCCTCGTGGCCGACCCGGTTCATGCCGTCGTTCCAGTCGCCGCCGCCGATCTTCGGCAGGCCGTGGGGGCCCATGCCGCGTCGCCGCTCGAACTCGAACGCGCGAATGCAGTGGTCGTAGATCGTTCCGCGCTCGTCGGCGGGCACCGGGATGAGGTACTCGTCCTCCTTCTCCAGCGGCAGCTCCGGCGCGAACAGGTACGGCGCCTCCTCGTCGAGGATCGAGTAGTCTCCCGTCGCGCGGATGTACTCGGTCACGACGAACGACAGCCAGTGCCGGTCGTCCGAGATGTGCGTGCGCACGCCGCGGCCGGACTTCGGCTGCCACCAGTGCATGGCGTCGCCCTCGAGGAACTGGTGCGACGCCGCCTCGATGATCTGCTCGCGCATGAGCTCGGGCTTCACGAACGTCAATGACAGCATGTCCTGCAGCTGGTCGCGGAACCCGAACGCGCCCGAGGATTGGTACATCGCCGTGCGGCCCCACACGCGGCACGCGAGCGACTGGTAGAGCAGATTGCCGTTGACGAGCAGGTCGAGCGCGGTGTCCGGTGTCTCCACCCGCAGCGTCCCGAGCAGCTCGTCCCAGCGCGCCTTCGTTCCGGTCAGTGCGCGAGCGACGGCGCCCTTCTTGCGGTACTTCTCGACGATCCGCCGCACGTCGTCCAGGTGCTCACACTGGCCGAGGAGGAACGTCACGTCCCATGTCCCGCCGGCGGGCAGCGTCGTCTTCGTCATCAACGCGCCGCAGTTGTCGTGGAAACGACCGGTCTGGCCGCCGAGGCCGCGCGCCTCCAGCGCCGCGGGGTTGCTCGGCTGACGGTTGCGGCCGACGAACTCCGTTCGGCTGCCGGTGTAGGAGTCGAGCGGCCGGTCGCACGCCAGGAACGCCGGGCGGCCCGGGAAGTCGAGGTTGTAGTGGTTGTGGGCGGTGAGCGTCTCGGTCGACTCCTCGTACCACGTCACCACCTGCTGGTTCGCCTTGCTGCGCGAGTCGCCGAGGACCCACTCGATGAACTGCGTCACCGACAGCTGCCGGTCGGTGTCGCCGAGGTTGCGCAGCCGCAGGCGTGCGAGGCGCACCGGCTCGTCGAACGGCACGAACCAGTCGAGCTCGTGGGCGATTCCGTGTGACGTGTGCTCGAAGCGTGAGTAGCCGTGCCCGTGTCGCACCACGTACGCATCCTTCGACCGGACCGGTAGCGGTGTCGGGCTCCAGAACTCGCCGGTCGCCTCGTCCCGAACATAGAGGTATTCGCCGGAGCCGTCGGAGACGGAGTCGTTGTTCCACGTGGTGATGCGATTCTCGTGGCTGTTCTCGGCCCAGGAGCAGCCGATGCCCGCCTCGGAGACCATGCACCCGAAGCTGGGATTCGCCAGGATGTTCACCCAGGGGGCGGGTGTGGTGTCGCCGTTCTCGAGCACGATCACGTACTCGCCGGCCTCGGCGTCGAAGCCGCCGTAGCCGTTGTCGAACAGCAGCTCGGGCCGCTTGAGCGGGACCGGCGCGTACGTGGCCGGCTCCGCCATCTTCACGAGCGGCAGCGGGAGGTCCGGCCGCTCGGCGCGCTGGTCGAGCTGCAGCGCGATGGGGCCGCGGTCGCCGTCCAGTACGACGCGCGCCACGGTGTCGAGTAGGTTGCGCGTCTCGTTCGGCATCTGGTCGACGGCGCGCAGGAAGACGCCGCCCGGCTTGTCGAGCAGCTGCAGCGCGTGACTGCCGCGGATGAGGCCGCGGAGGCGGTCGATGAGCTCGCCGGAGTACGTCGTGGGGCTCGTCGTGAGGATGACGAGGTCCACACGAAAGCCCGAGTGCCGCCAGAAACCATGCGCGGTGAGCGCCTGGCGCACGAGCGGCATCTCTTCGAGCCGCTCGATGTTGACGAGCAGGATCGGCAGGTCGCCCGAGATACCCAGTGGCCACAGCCCTGACATCGGCAGCGTGTTCTCGGCAGGCGGGAAGCGCTTGAGCGGCGAGTACGGGTCGGTGAGCAGCAGTCGCGAGGCGAGCCGCTGGTATGTCACGGCCTCGTCCGGCGCGATGCCCAGGTCACGCAGCTCGATCTGGCTCGCGGTCCACGACAGGTCCGACACCCGCTGCGCGCTGCGCATGTCCGAGTACTTCTCGGCGAGGCGCTCGGCCTCTTCGCGCGTGTCGGCCACGCCGGTCGCGTACGTCACGTGCGCGCTCTCGCCCGCGGCGAGGTGGATGATCTGGCGTACCGCGCAAACCGGGTCGAGCACGGCGCCCGCGGTGCCGGTCATCGGCGCGCCCTCGTATATCGCGGCGGGTGCAGCCACGTTGCGGAGCCTGCCGATGAACTTCTCGCGGTCGGTCTCGTACTCCCAGTCGCAGGCGCGGTCCTCGTCGCACGCGAGCACGTGCATGCCCCACGAGCGCTCTTCGCCCGACTTGCGCGGCCGACGGCTGAACAGCAGCGCGTGGTTCTCGGGGATCGCTTCGGTCTCGACGAACAGGTTCGAGAACGCCTTGTGCGCCTGGTCCGCGCCCTGTGGCGCGATTGCGATCTCGAGGTAGCTCGTGACCTCGAGGCGCGTCGCATGGCGACCGCGGTTCGTAATGGTTAGGCGCCGCAGCTCGACGTCGTCCTCGGGCGACACGACGACTTCCGTGTGCGTCTCGAAGTCGCCGTCGAGGCGCCGGAACTCCGCTTTGTCCACCGAGAACGTGCAGTGGTACTCCTCGGCGGGGGTGCCCGTTGGCTGGTGCGCTGCGGACCAGACGTGGCCGCTACCGAGGTCGCGGATGTAGAAGAACGTGCCCCAGCAGTCGCGGGTGACGTCCTCGCGGTAGCGCGTCACCGACAAATCCTTCCAGCGCGAGTAGCCACCACCCGCGTTCGTGACCATGACCGAGTAGCGGCCGTTGCTGAGGAAATGCGTGGCGGGCACGGGCGTGTCGGCGAGCGGGTAGGAGCGCGTCTGGGGCGGCGGGAGTTCCCGTGCGCTCCGGATGAGCTTGACCTCTTCGATGTTGGGCAGCGTGACTGCGGCTGCGTGCGGCACGCGCTCTTGCAGGAGCAGCTCGGCGGAGCGCACGAGCGGGTCCGCATGAAAGCGGGTGCGCATGCTGTTCGAGTCGAGCGCGTTGCCGAGGGCGAGCAGCGACATCCCCTGGTGGTGCGCGAAGTACGCCTTCACGACCGCCCGCTCTTCGCCCGCCGGAACGCGTCCCGGCGTGTAGTCGATCGACTCGTAGTAGCCGAAGCGCCCCTCGCCGCCCTGTTTCGCGAGTCGCGCGAGGTTGTCGATGGAGGCGCGGCGGTCGACCGCGAGCGCGAGGCAGGTCGCGTAGGGCGCGATGACGAGGTCATCGGACAGGCCGCGCTTCAGGCCGAGGCCCGGCACGCCGAACGCCTGGTACTGGTAGGTCAGCTCGACGTCCTTGGCGTTGAACGCCGACTCCGAGATGCCCCACGGCACGCCGCGCTCGGCGCCGTACTCCTCCTGGCGCTTCACGACGCCGCGGTACGTCTGGCCCAGGAGCGTTTCCGGCCAGGTGTCCATCACGAGCAGGGGCATCAGGTACTCGAACATCGACGCCGACCACGACACGAGTGCGCGGCTGCCGTCGATCTGCGTCACCATTCTGCCCAGGCGGAACCAGTGCTCCTGTGGCACGTCGCCCTTCGCGATCGCGAGGAAGCTCGCGAGCCGGCACTCGGAGGCGAGCATGTCGTAGAACGACGGGTCGAGGCGGCCCTCGGCGGTGTTGAAGCCGATTGAGAACACGAGGCGGCTCTGGTCGAACAACATGCTGAAGTCGGTGTGCTCCCACATCTCGTGGCAGATGTCCGCGAGCAGCCGGATCTTGGCGAGCTCGTCGATGCAGTCGCGGCGCGTGTGGATGATCCCGTCGGCCACCTGGCGGCACCACGACACCGCCTCTTCGTCGTCCGTGCGCTCGGCCGCGCAGCGCTCGAGCCCGACGAGCGCGTACTCGAGCCCTTCGGCCAGCCCGACGAGGCTCGGTACGAAGTGGGCGAGCGGGCTGAGCGAGCCGTCCGCCTCGGCCTCCCACAGCGAGCGCGGCATTTGGCTCATCAGCGGCGCCCATGGCACCAAGGTGTCGAGGATGCCGAGATACTCGTGCACCGAGTTGCGGACGTTGAGAATCGCCTCACCGATGCGTCCGAGCGGCGTGGCGAGCCACTCCGCGAACGGCTCGGCGGCGGGGGGCGCGGGCGGATTGCCGGCGGGCACGAGCTGCTCGGCGCGAGCCGCGAGCGAGTCGGTCTCCTCGGCCAGGGACGTCAGCAGGGTGTGCCACTCGCCTACGTTGTGCGGCGGTTCGGTGAGCTGTACGCGCCGCATCGTCTCCTCGAGCCCGTGCCGCAGCGTGTTCACTGCGTCCGCGGGTCCGGCGTAGCCCTTGTCGGCGACGAGCGTTTCCACCGCGAGCCGGATCTCGTCGGCAAGGCCGTGGAGCAATTGATCGCCGAGGATTGGCGATTCCGTCATCTCGAACAGTCCGGCGCGCAGCGTCAGCAGGTGGCCCGCAAGATTGCCCGAGTCGACGGTCGAGACGTAGCTCGGGCGCAGCGGCTGCAGGGTGAGCGTGTCGTACCAGTTATAGAAGTGGCCGCGGTAGCGCTCGAGGCCGGCCATCGTTTCGAGCGTGCGCGAGCACCGGACGTAGACCTCGCGGATGCCCGCGAAACCCAGGTCGTAGGCGGTCAAGTTCGTGAGTAGCTGGAGGCCCATGTTCGTCGGCGACGTGCGGTGCGCGATCTCCCCCTTGGGATCCTCCTGGAAGTTGTCCGGCGCCAGCCAGTGGTCCTCGTTGCGGACGAACGTCTCGAAGAAGCGCCACGTCTTGAGGGCCGCACGGCGTAGGAACACCTGGTCGCGCTCGGTGAGAGGCTCGGTCACTCGCACGATGGGCGCACTGACGCGGTACGCGAGCCACGGTGCCGCGAGCCACAGCGCGAGCACCGGAATGACGGCGATGCTGCTGATTGGCGCGAGCACGATCGGCGGAAGCGCGAGCACGACCGCGAGGACGAGCGAAGGCCACATGCGACGGAACGTGTCGCCCACCGAATTGCCGAGTCGGCGCTCGACGTCGGCCGCCGTCTCCCACTCGAGCATCTTCTTGTGGGTCACGTACGTTCGCCATAGCGAGCGGAAGGATGCGTCGAGCATCTGGAGCGTCTGGTGGGGGAGCGTGGCGAAGTTGAAGAGCGCGCGCTCCGTGTCGTAGACGAAGTCCTCCCACAGCGTGCCGAAGTGCGCGGTGAAACTCGTCGCGCCGCTGCGCAACAGCAGCGACTGGGTGACCGGGAAGTACGCCGGGAACAGCGTGATCGACATGACGAACAGCGTCCACGGCCAGCGGGCTCCCGGAATCACCCACCAGCCGAGGCCGGCGGACAGCGCGAGCGTCGGCGCGAAGAGGCTCCGCCGCAGGTTGTCGACGATCTTCCATCGGCAGAGGGTGCCGAGGGGGTTCGACTCTCGTCGGCCGGACTCCGTCGGCACGCTCGGCAACAGCCACGGCGTGGTCTGCCAGTCGCCGCGGACCCAGCGGTGCAGCCGCGCGACGTGGGCGCTGTAGCTCGCGGGGTAGTCGTCGAGCACCTCGGTATCGCTCGCGAGCGCGACGCGCAGGAAGCAGCCTTCGAGCAGGTCGTGCGAGAGGATCGCGTTCTCCGGGAAGCGGTTCTCGAGTGCGCTGTTGAAGATCGAGACCTCGTAGATGCCCTTGCCCGTGAAGCTGCCCTCGCCGAACACGTCCATGTACGTGTCGGACACGGCTCCGGCGTACGGATCGATGCCCGTGCGTCCCGAGAACAGCTTCGCGAACATCGTCTTTTCCGAGGCCGGCAACGACATGTCCACGCGTGGCTGCACGAGGCCGTACCCGCGCACCACCTTGCGCGTCACCGGGTCGTAGTTCGCGCGGTTGAGCGGGTGGGCGATGGTCGCGACCAGCTTGCGGCCGTTATCGCGCGGCAGCACGGTGTCGGCGTCCAGTGTGATGACGAACGTCACGCCAGGGAGGAAGTTCTCGTCGCCGATGACCGAGATGAAGCTCGTGTCGCTCGCGCCCGTGAGCAGCCGGTTGAACTCGGTGAGCGCGCCGCGCTTGCGCTCCCAGCCCATCCACGTGCCCTCCCTCTCATTGAACCGGCGCCCGCGGATGAACAGGTGGAACGGGCGCTGCTTGCCGCGCCCGTACTTGCGGTTCAGCTTCTCGATGCCGGTGCGCGCGGCGTCGATGATCGCCTCGTCGGCGGGGGTCACCTGCTCGTTCGCGCCGCGGAGGTCGCCGATCACGCCGAAGTGCATGTTCGGGTCGACGTTCGCGAGGTAGCGCACCTCGAGGTTGTCGATGATGGACTGCGCCCCCTTCACCGAGCCGAGGAGCGCCGGGATCACGACGAGCGTGCGATGCTCCTCGGAGAGCGGGCGCTGGTAGTCGAGGCGCGGCAGTACGCGCGGCGGGAACAGGGCCGTCGCGATGCGATTGACGATGGCAACGCCGACCTCCGAGAGCGGCACGATGACCAGCAACGTGAGCAGCGCGGCCCACACGCCCGCGACGCCGCGTGCCGAGGCGTACCAGTCGATGGTGAGCGCGAGCAGCGTCGTGATGACCGCGAGGGTTCCCCAATAGAGCAGGGCGTGGTTGCTGAACGGGCCGCGATGGAGGCGCTCGAGGCCCGTCGGCGAGTAGCGAATTGCCACCTCGAACTCGTACCGGCCCTCGGCGACGAGGTAGTAGCCGACGTGTGCGCGCAGCATGTCGGCCGGCGATCGATCCAGCGCCTCCAGGCCGATGCTCACGAGCGCCTCGGCCACCTCCACCTCACTGAGGGGGCTGCGCTTGGCGAGCGTTTCGAGCGCGTGCCGGTACCGATCGCGACTGCGGAAGTCCTGGTCTTCGTACACGCCCGCTGGATCCTCGCGCAGCGCGTGCTCGACGAGGCTGACCTCCTCGAAGAACGCCTGCCAATCGAGCGCAGCGAGGAAGCGCAGCGAGGTGATCGAGTTCGCGATCGAGACCTGGTTCGCGGCCTCTCGCTGGTGCTCCTCGGCCAGGACTATTTCACGCGTTGTGCCGGATTCTGCGAACCGGTCCTCGAGCCATCGCGCGACCGGCATCAGCACCTCGCCGGGGTCCTCGAACCGCTGGGAGAAGCGGATGAGGAACGGGGCGGCGGCGGCGTGGCGCTCCTGATCGAGCGAGCGGACGAGCTCGTGCACGGCCTCCGGTCGGCGGTGGGCCGTGCCGATGATGTCGTTCGCCCAGCGTTCGGCGGCCGCCTCCTCGGCATTCACCTTGCCGACTTCGATGGCGAGCCGACGCAGGTTCTCGATCAACGCGATGCGCAGGGTGATCGGTGTGGCCCAGATCTCGCCTATGGTGAGCGGCGAGATCTGCTGATAGGCGTCGACGAATTTGACGAGCGTGTCGCGATCGAGGCGTGCGTCGGTGTGCGCGATGAGCAGCACGAGCATCTCGTAGATGCGCGGGTACTCGCGGAGCGCGCCGCTCGAGAGGCGCGGAAGCTCGGTGCTGTACCGCGGGGGGAGGTTCTCCCGCGCCTCTCGGATGTGCTCGTCGATCAGGTAGAAGTTATCGAGCAGCCACTCCGTGGAAGGCGACATCGGTGCCGCTTCGCGGGTGGCCTCGGCCATCTGCGAGTTGAACTCGCGCAGCATGCGCTCGGCGACGTTGAGCGTCGTGAGTACGGGCGTGGCGCGGGCGTTGGGCTCGACCGCCCAACGCTGCCGAGACGCGAGCCGCCGCGCCTGCCGCTCGAGTCGATCCGAGGAAAGCAACTCCGCACGCATTGGTTCGTCGCCCACGTACAGGCGCTCCTGCGCGCGCTTGCTCGGCCGCGCCTCAACGGGTACGTGCGTCCCGTTCTCCTGCATCCGCCCCTCCAGACCGCACTCGATCGACCGTCCTCGGCCAGCTGTTCGACGACTGAGAGTAGCGGGCAAGTCGACTGCGATCGGCTGCTCGTGACGTCGCAGAGAGTCCCGCTACCCCTTTATGCCCGACAAGTCCGAGGCGCTTGCCGCTTGGTGAAGCCCGCTAGCGGAATGATACCGATGGGGGTATATTGTACGCTCGGGAACCAGACCGCCCCGAGAGGAACGGCGAGGGAAGACGCGCGATGAGCTCGCAGAACAAGAGGAAGCGTACCACCGGCGGGAAGGCAGCCGCGAAGCCGGCCGCGAAACCCGTCGGCGCCAAGCCCGTCGGCGCAAAGCCTGCGGCGGCGAAGGGGTCGTCGAAGGAACTCGCTATCTGGATCGTCGCGGTGCTCGCCGTGGCCGCGATCGCGTTCCTGGTCACGCGGCCGGCCTCGGCGGTGATGAAGGATGTCGACAACGTCCAAGCACAGCAGCTCATCGCGAAGGGCGTCCGCGTCATCGACGTGCGAACGGCCGAGGAGTACCGGACGGGGCACCTCGACGGCGCCGAGAACGTGCCGGTCGACTCAATATCATCCGCCGCCTCGGGCTGGAATCGCGACAAGCCGATCTTCGTCTACTGCGCGACGGGCGCTCGCTCGGCCATTGCTGCCAACTGGCTCGCCACGAACGGCTTCCGCAAGGTCTACAACCTCAAAGAGGGCATCGCCGCGTGGAACGGCAACACCACGACGAATACGGCCAGTGGGCCCAACCAGGTCCCGACCAACGGGAAGCCAGTGTTCGTCGAGTTCTCGTCGAGCACTTGACCCACGTGCATCGAGATGAAGCCTCTGGTCCAGAGGCTCAAGCAGGCGTACAAGGGCAAGGTCGAGTTCCGGTCGTACTGGGACAACGAGGGCGAGGACCTCGCACGGAAGTTCAGTGTCGAGTACACACCCACGTTCCTGTTCGTGAACAAGGACGGCAGCGTGGCCTCGGAGTTTGTCGGCGGGATGAACGAACAGCAGCTTCGTGGACGCCTCGACAAGCTACAGTAGGCGGTACGGAGGCCCCTCGGCGGCTCGATTTCCCATCCCCTGCGACCCCGGAGCGGGGGTATAATCGAGCCTAGGTGGCGGCGGCAGCCGCGCCGTTTCGCCGCAACGTACGGACCGCCCCCAACGCGGCAAGTGAGGTGAGCCTATCTCGGTGACGGAAGAACAGACCCAGTCCTCGCCGGGGCGGCAGAGCAAGAACCTCCGGGGCGGGTGACGCGAAAACGCGTGATCAACCCGCGGGACGTTGCGAACATCACCGGAAGTTCGGGCAGAAGCTCCTGCACACGGATGACCGCCGACCATGAACCGGCCGTACGCGGACTTCGAGAATAGCCTTTTGGAGGGGCGCTCGAGCGAAGCGAAGGCCGTCCCGGCAAACAGAAACGAAGCGCCCCCGCTCGTCAAACGCGGGGGCGCTTTTCTGTGTGTCCGAGGCCTGTCCGGCCCACACGACTACAGTGCGTCCGCGCCGTCCTCGCCCGTGCGGATGCGGATTGCTGTCTCGACTGGACTGACGAAGATCTTGCCGTCGCCGATCATTCCTGTTCGCGCGACGGAGCAGATGGCCTGCACTGCATCGTGGACCTCGTGGTCGTGGACCACAGCCATCACGTGCACCTTCGGCAAGAGGTTCACCGAGTACGGCTTGCCGCGCCACTGCTGGGTGAGTCCTTTCTGCAACCCGTGACCTCTGACCTCGGTCACCGTCAGGCCGTGATGCCCGAGCGCTATCAGCGATTCCCTGACGGCGTCGAGCCGGTCGTGGCGGACGATTGCGTCAATTCGTTTCACGTCGTGCTCACCCTCTCAAGAAGGATGTTTCGGTGCGTTCAAAGCGCCACTCGATTGTCGCGCCACACTGTTTCCGCCGAGTTGCGACTCGCGCTCGAGCCGCCGGTCTCGCTAGCTGCGTCCGAAGGCGAACGGGAAGAGTCGCGATACGCCGCGGCCGGACGGCATCGTCGGCAGGTCGCCGGTCAGGCGTACGACGATGACGCTCACGTTGTCCGGCGCTCCTCGGCCGAGAGCGGCGTCGAGCAGCGCGTGTGCGGCGTCGTCCGGCTCGCCGCGGGCCGTCTGCGCGATCTCCGCGCGCGAGACGAGGTCCCAGAGACCGTCGGAGCACAGCACGAAGGTGTCGCCGAGTTGCGTCGCCGTCTGGACGAGGTCGATTTGGACGGCGGGGTCGGGGCCGAGGCACCGCGTGAGCTGCGAGCGCGCGGGATGGCGGGCAGCCTGTTCCAGCGTGATGAGACGCATCCGCAGCATCTCGCCGACCCGCGAGTGATCCGCCGTGAGCTGCGTGCACTGCCCTTCGCGAACGAGGTAGGCACGGCTGTCGCCGACGTGCGCGACGATCGACTCGCGGCCCGAGAGCGCGAGTGCGGTCAGCGTGGTGCCCATGCCGCGCGTCTCGACGTCGAGCGAGGCGGCGAACACCGCGCCGTTGGCAACACGCGCCGCCGCCCGCAAGGCCTGCCGAGGAGCGCCGCTCGGACCGCTCGTCCATTCGCGGAGGATCGACTCGACCGCGATGCGGCTGGCGACCTCGCCGGCCGCGTGCCCGCCCATGCCGTCGGCAACGACGAAGAGCGGGCCGCGCCCCTCGAACTCCCTCGGCGCGAAGGCACCCACGGAGTCTTCGTTCTCGGCCCGCACCTGCCCCGGGTGTGAGCGGAGCGCCCACGACAGTCCGGAGAGCTCGGCGTGCGTGGAGCTCACTCCCGGGATAGTCATGAGGGGTTCAGGCCTCCCTCCGCAATTCGGTCGTCGCGTCCCAGGGTCGCTCCCCAGGCCGACGAGGTCGGCGACCTGGCGCGAGAGACGGGCCGGGGAGACTACCCCGGCCCGTTCGGCTCGCTGCGAAGTTCCGTTCATCACGTGGCTACCCACGCTCACGCCGGTGTCGCTAGCTGACCGTCGCGGCCTTGGGGTCCGCAAGCAGCTTCTGCCCGCGCATTGCCGGGTTCAGCGCGACCCAAGCGACGCCGATCACGATCCAGACGGCCACGATGCCTATCGCGACGAAAGCGTCCTTGGCGGTTGCCCCGCCTGCGGTGACGGCGAGGTACACGATGCCGACGAGTTCGGCGACGTTCATGAGCGCGCCGAGGCCGGGCACGAGGTAGTGCTTGAACACGTGCCGGTCAGCGCGACTCGCGAACGCAACGATCGTGATCAGGCAAGTAAGGCCGTACACGATGAACGTCCCGAAGTTCGACGCGAGCGTGATCTGGGTGACGGTGTCCACGCTGTAGACGCCGTACACCCCGAACGCCGCGGAGACGGCGGCCAGAATCCAGATGCCCGCGTGCGGCGTTGCGAACTTGCCGTGCAGCAGGCCGAGAATGCTCGGCATCTCCTTGTCGCGGGCCATCGAGTACGTGATGCGCACGCCCCCGTTGAGGCATGCGAGGGTCGTCCCGATGAGCGCGAGAAGGACCGTGAACGAGAACAGGACGGCGACGGCCGTGCCCGCACCGCCGAACACGCTATTCACCATGTTGGTGAGCATCGTTCCCATCGGCGCCGAGTCAATCGCCGCTGCGGCGTAGCCGGCGACCTTCTCGCCCGTCGCGGTCGTCGCGGTGATCGTCTGGCCGCTGATCACGAAGTTCGCGGCGAAGTACTGCGCGACGTGCGCGACAACGCCCTGGATGGCGAGGCTGAGGAGCACGCCCCGCTTGATGTCCTTGTCCGGGTTGATCGCCTCGGCACCGAGGGCGGTAACCGACTCGAAGCCGACGAGCAGCAGGATCGCGATCGTTGACTGGTACACGACGTTCAAGAAGTTGTGCGGCATGAAGATCGAGGCCGCAGTTGCCATCTCGTAGTGGGCGGGGTGGGTCGATCGGTAGAAGATCGCGAAGCCGAAGAACGCCGCGATGGCCGCGAGCTGGATGACGGTGATCACGAGCGCCGTGTTCGTCGAACCCGACATACCGCGGAACGCGATGTAGCCCGACAGTGCCGCGAATGCGACCGCGATGACCGCGAGCACCGGGAACGACAGCGTCTGATGCGTGAGCGTCGTCCACAGGTAGCCGGCGAGCGTCGCGGTGAACGCGACCATGATGCCGGGATAGATCCAGTAGTACAGGTGGCTGATCCACCCGAGAGAGACCTTCGCGAGACGCGCGAAGCGGCGGTAATTCGGCGTGTCCTTCTCGAGCAGGCACGCCTCAGCATAGTAGTAGCTCGATCCGGTGCCTGCGTTGGGGTAGATGCGGGCGAGCTCGGAGTACGCGTAGGCGGTCAGGAATGCGAGCACGATCGCGAACAACAGGCCGGTCACCATGTCCGAAGCTGTGGTGCCGCCCCCCGCGTTCTGCGCGGCCTGGAGCTGGAATGTCGTCCAGAGGAACGCGCCGGGGGCGATGAACGACATCGCGTTGACGGTCACGCCCGTGAGCGTGAGCGTGCGCTTCATGCCGGTACTGGTCTCGGCTGCCATCAGGTCACTTCCTTTCAGTCTGCTAGGTGAGTCGTGCGTTCTCGCCTGCGCCGTTGCAGACTCGGTGGCCGATGTTCCGCGCTCGCTTCTCCCGGGTTGCGAGCCGGCTGTTCGACCTCTCCCGAGGGAGTGACTCATTTATCCGCCCACAATGTTTCGAGGCGGCTGGCGTTGTGTTTCCGGGACGTGAAAAGTGCGCGACGGGAAGGGCCCGTCGCGAAACAAAGCCGTCTAGCTGCGGAAACGCGGAAGGGTGGCGGCCTACGCCTCGTCGAGGTAGCGCTCGATCTCCCACGGCGTGATCTGAGCGCGGTAGTCGTCGGCCTCGGCGCGGCGGGCATCGACGAGCCGGGAGATCAGCTGGCCGTCGAACGCGTCGACGAGCACGTCGTCGAGCAGCAGCGCGCGCAGCGCCTCATCGAGGTCACGCGGCAGCGGCTCGATACGCGAGGAATCGCTCGCAGCCGGATCGAAGCCGTCGGCCGCCTCCTCGACCGCGGGCGGCAGCTCGAGTCCGGTGCCAAGACCGTGCGCCCCGGCAACCAACAGGCCGGCGAGCAGCAGGTAGGGGTTCGCCGACGGGTCGGCCGCGCGGTACTCGAGTGTTGCGTTGCCGGGGATGTTGTTGCTGAGACGCAGCAGGGCACTGCGGTTCACATGGGCCCAGACGACCGCGCCAGGCGCCTCGGGCCCGGAGTGGAGGCGCTTGTAGGAGTTGACGGTGGGGCAGGCGAGAGCCGATAGCGGTCGGGCGTGCGCGAGCTGACCCGCCAGGAAGTACGAGCCCTCGTCGGTGAGGCGACCGTCCGCGTCGACGAGGTGCGAGCCCACCCGCTGCTGCAAGTGCAGCCCCGAGCCCGGTTCGTCCGGAATCGGGCGCGGCATGAAGGTGGCATGCAGCCCCGCCTCCTCGGCGGTCTGACGGACGATCTGCTTCGCGAGAACGAGCGCGTCCGCGAGGCGGAGCGCCGACAGTTGGGCGATGTCGATCTCGTACTGCCCCGGCCCCGCTTCGTGATGGACCGAGTCGATGGGAACGCCGAACGAGCCGAGGCGATCCGCGGCCCGCCGCACTGTCTCCATCCCACTGCCCGCTGCCTCGCCGAAGTACCCGCCGCTGTCCAGCGGCCGCCCCTCGTAGTCGAGCAAGTAGAACTCGAGCTCGGCTGCGGCGGCGTAGTCCTCGCCCAGCTCGCCGACGCTGTCGAGCACGCGCTCGAGCGAGGTCCGCGGATCCCCCGGCCACGGCTCGCCGTCCTCGCCGAGGACGGTGCACACCACACGCGCGATGCCATCACCGAGTGGCACGAGCGTGGTCGCATCGGGCCGCAGCCGCATGTCGGTCTCGATGAGTCGCGCGCGGCCCTCGAGCACCGATCCGTCGAACGGGATGCCCTCGGCGAGGGCAACGTCGAACCGGTCGGCCGGGAGCAGCATGGAATGGCTCGCGCCGAACACATCGACGAACGATAGCTGGATCCACGAGAAGTCCGGCAGATCGATGGTCATCGGAACATCACTCCCAAGACGACGACGAGGACGAGCAGGGCGAAGAACCCGAGCGCGATGAGCGCGATTCGCAACCAGAGCTGTGCGGCCGATTCGGCCGGTGTGCCGAAGCCGGCCATCGGACGTTCCGGCGCGAGGTCGAACGAGGCAGAATCGAGTGAGTCGAGGCGATTGAGGTCGGCGAGTAGTTCGTCGGCGGACTGGTAGCGGCTCGCCGGGTAGCGGCGCATCGCCTTGAGCACGACGGCCTCGAGGGCGGCGGGGACCTCGGGGCTCAGATCGCGGATTTGCTGCGGTGTGCGCTGTAGATGTCCCGCCATGACGGCGAGCCAGTTGTCGCCCTCGAACGGGACCCGCCCGGTGAGGAATTCGTACATCATCACGCCCCACGCGTAGATGTCGCTGCGTGGATCGCCGCGCTCGCCCTGGATCTGCTCCGGACTCATATAGTCCGGCGTGCCGACGCTCTCCGTGAGGTGGCGCCACGTCAGCCGGCGAGCCCCGATCATCAGCGCGGTGCCGAAGTCGACGATCTTCAGAGCGCCATCCTCGGTGATGAGGATGTTCTCGGGTTTGAGGTCGCGGTGCGTGACGCCGCGGGAGTGCAGGTATGCGAGCGCCGAGGCGAGCTGTCGGCCCCAGTCGAGTGCGAGCGGCACGGGGATGGCGCGGCCTTCGAACTGCTGCAGGCGCCGACGCAGGTTCTGGCCCTCGACGTACTCCAGCACCAGGTACGGCTCGCCCTGCTGCACGTGGACGTCGAGGCAGCGCTGCACGCCGGGATGATCGAGCCGCTGCGCGATCTCGGCTTCACGCTGGAAGCGTTGGAACACGGCGGGGTCCGAGAACATGAGCGGGTTCGGCGACTTGAGCATGACGATGCGCCCGGACGATTGGTCGCGTGCCTTGTACGCCTCGGCGTACGCGCCTTCGCCCAGCTGCTGCTCGATCTCATAATGGTCGATCGTTTGGCCCGGCTGGTAGCGCATGCGCCCTCTCCCTGAGCCGCGGATGACGAGGAGTATAGAGCTGACGAGGAGTATAGAGCTGCTCTGTTACGGGAGTATTGCACCTTTGGGCAGCCTCGCCTGCATCGTCAGCGCGATACGTGGTGAGCGATAGGCACGACAGGTGCTATATTGCTTGGCGCATGGGGACGTAGCTCAGCTGGGAGAGCGCGGGCTTTGCAAGCCTGAGGTCGAGGGTTCGAGCCCCTTCGTCTCCACCAACGAACACTCGAAGAGGTGGTCACGCGACCGCCTCTTCTGCGTTTCGTGTGCGAGACGCACGCCACCCCGAGCGCGAGCACCCTCGCGGCTACGCGCCGCGCTTCACGCTCGCGATCTGCGAGCCACGGCCGGCGCCCTCGAGGAGGTAGCGCGTGGTCGACGCGGCGAGCGCGGGCGCGACCTTCGCGGCGACACGGCTGTAGGCGTCGCCGCTCGCGGTAGGGAGTTCCGCCGAGAAGCGCCGGCCGAGCAGTCGCAGCTCCTCGGCCAGGGTGTCCACGTCGCGGGCGGTCACGCCGACGCGGGAGAGCGTGTCGAGTGCGTCGTCGAGCGACGCCGCCATCGGCAGCAGGCCGCGGGCGCGCCCGCCCGCCGACGAGTCGTACGCCGCGGTCCGGGCGCCCGGCCGCCAGTTGGGCTGCCCTGCGCGCCACACCTGTGCGCCGAGGAGCGCGCCGCCGAGGGACGTCACGAGCCACGCGGCGATGTAGAGGGCCGGCGGCAGCGAGGAGGGCCACGCTATCATGCTGGTGCTCGCGCCGAGGGCGCTCCCTCCCGCACCGAGCGCGCCCGCGCCGGCGCCGAGCGAGCCCGCGCCCCTGCTCGCGAGTTGAACACTCGAGCCGATCGACGGGAGCATGGGCGGCGTCGGGACGAACGACGTCGCGAGAATGATCAGCAGCCAGATCCCGCGCTTCGAGCGGAGGAACGCGTCGCGATCCGCGATGAACGCGGAGCCGACCGCGTAGGTGGTGGCGGCAGAGGCGAAGAGGCAGGCGATTGCGAGGGCGAGCATGATGGTCCTTTCAACGCGCGTCCGCCCCTCGGCCACATCCTGAACGCTTGCGACCGGGGGCGCAAGGCGGTCGGATTGCGCCGAGGACGCGAGCGCGTTACTCTCATGCGCTAGGCTCCGCAGGCGCCCGTCGCGCGCGCCCGGATCGTTCAGCTCGCCTCTCGTAAGGATCCATTGATGGCAATGCGCATGAGAGAACTGCTGCTCGGCCGCCCGCTGCACAGCGACGAGGCCAAGCATCAGCGCCTGTCGAATCCCATCGCGCTCGCCGTCTTCAGCTCGGACGCGTTGTCCTCGGTCGCGTACGCCACCGAAGAGATCCTGATCATCCTGATACTTGCGGGCACGAGCGCGCTGCGCTTCTCCTGGCCGATCGCGCTGGCCATCGGCACGCTGCTCGTGGTCGTTGCCATCTCGTACCGTCAGACGATCAAGGCCTACCCGAGCGGCGGCGGCGCGTACATCGTGGCCAAGGAGAACCTCGACACGAACGCGGGTCTGATCGCGGGCGCCGCGCTGCTCGTCGACTACATCCTGACTGTCGCCGTGTCGATCAGCGCGGGCACGGCTGCGATCACCTCCGCGTTCCCGGCGCTCGACCCGTGGCGCCTGCCGATCGCCCTCGGACTCGTCGCGCTCCTCGCGCTCGCGAACCTGCGTGGCGTGAAGGAGTCGGGGGGCGTGTTCGCGGGACCGACGTTCTTCTTCGTCGGGATACTGGCGCTCACCATCGTCGTCGGCCTGTTCAAGTACGCGACCGGGGGCTCGATCACGGTCACGCATCATGCGGTCGAGGCCACGACCGCGATCACGACGTTCCTCATCCTGCGCGCGTTCGCCTCGGGCTGCACGGCAATGACCGGTGTGGAGGCCATCGCCAACGGCGTGCAGGCGTTCCGTCCGGACGAGTCGCACAACGCTCGCCGTACGCTCACCTGGATGGCCGGGATCCTACTGTTCCTGTTCCTGGGGACGACGTATCTGGCGCATCTCTCGGGCGTCACGCCGGTCGAGGGTGGCGAGACGGTGCTCAGCCAGATCGCTCGTGGCACGTTCGGCACCGGCGCGCTGTACTACATGCTGCAGGCTGCCACGGCAGCCATCCTCGTGCTCGCGGCGAACACGAGCTACGCCGACTTTCCGCGTCTCGGCTCGATCATGGCCTCCGACGGCTTTCTGCCGAAGGCGCTGTCCGATCGCGGCACACGCCTCGTCTTCAGCAACGGGATGATACTGCTCACCGGTATGGCTGCGCTGCTGCTGGTGGTCTTCCGGGCCGACACCACGCGGCTCATCCCGCTGTACGCCCTCGGCGTGTTCCTGTCGTTCACGTTGTCGCAGGCCGGCATGGTCATCCACTGGTGGCGGTGCCGCGAACCAGGGTGGCATTGGAGCATCGTCGTCAACGGCTTCGGCTCCGTCGTGACGGGCGTCGTGTTCGTGGTGATCGCAGTCGCCAAGTTCACGAGCGGCGCGTGGATCGTGGCCATCCTCATCCCGATCCTGGTCATCTACTTCAAGTCGATCCACGCCCACTACGAATCGGTGGCGAAACGGCTCGCGCTACCCGAAGAGGAACTCGCGCGGGTGAACTGGCGCGCACGCAATCCGTTCCACAATCACGTGGTCATCCTGGTGTCGTCGATCGACCGGCGACTCGTCCGGGCGATCCAGTACGCCCGGGCGCTGAAAGCCGACACGCTACAAGCGGTGTTCATTGACGTCAGCGGCACGAAGGCGGCGGAGATGCGGCGATTGTGGAATGAGGCCGACTTCGGCATACGGCTCGACGTCGTCCCCTCGCCGTACCGCGAGCTGATCCCGCCCGTGCGCGACTACGTCTGCGATCTGCTGACGGAGCATGGCTACCGCAACAACGTGGCGACCGTCATTCTGCCGGAGTTCGTGCCGTCCGAGTGGACGGACTACCTCCTGCACGACCAGACGGCGCTGTGGCTGAAGAGCGCACTGTTCATGGAGCGCAACGTCATCGTTGCGGACGTGCCTTACCACCTTGGTGAAGAAGCCGAGAAACGCGTCCGCGGTAGTCACGAACACACAGCGTCTAGCGAGGGTATGCCGTCGGGCGAGGGTACGCACCCGCCCGCCGAGGGGTAGACGAAGCGCCGCTGCACGAGGCTCCGTACCGGGACCTACGCCACGCGCCCGGGGTGGGCCGGGTGGTGGTGGAATAGGCCTGGTAGCCGCAGTCTCAGCGAGGGTAGGCGACGCCGGCGCCGCTCGGAGATTTCGTCGGGTCGCCGGATCAGCATACAGCCGCACGCGGCTCGCTCGTGGTTCCACCACGCGCACTTCTGGTCGTGGCACGTGGCGATCGCGAGGTACATGTCGAGCGGCTGCTGCGACGGGTGGAACACGGGGCATTCCTTCGACTTTTTCAACGTGACCCCCTGTCCGTGCAGGTAGTGCTTTTGACCTACACGTGCGACATACCCACATCTTCCAGCTAATATTCACCTTGCGTAATAATTCGTTCGCGTGTGTATACGGGAAGGCGGCCGCGTGAAGCTGCGTTGTATCCAGCACGTCTCCTTCGAGGACGCCGGAGCCATCGCGACCTGGGCCCACGACCGCGGCCACGAGTTCGACGTGACGCTATCGGTCACGGATGACTACCCCTCACCCGACGACTTCGACTGGCTCGTGGTGATGGGCGGTCCGATGGGCGTGCACGATGAGCTGCGGCACCCGTGGCTCGTCGCCGAGAAGGCGCTGATCAGGAACGCGATCAAGCTGCGAAAGCGCATCCTGGGCGTATGCTTGGGGGCGCAGCTCGTAGCGAACGTGCTAGGCGCCGAGGTCGGGCGAAACCCGGAGCCGGAAATCGGCTGGTTCCCCGTGGACATCCTCACCGACCAGCCGCCGTTCGATGTCTTGCCGAGAACGTTCACTCCGCTGCATTGGCACGGCGACACCTTCGCACTGCCTGACGGCGCAACACATGCGGCGAGTTCCGCGGCGTGCGAGAATCAGGCGTTCGTGCTGGCAGATGGGCGAGTCGTCGGGCTGCAGTTCCACCTCGAGTCGACATCCGAGGGAGTGGCGCGACTCGTGGAGCATTGCGGCGACGAGCTTGTGGCGGGGCGGTGGGTCGTTCAGGCGGGCGAGCTGCTCGGCGCGGAGGCGCGATTCGCCGAGGCGCATCAGGCGCTGTTCGCGATGCTCGACCGCATGGCGACCCTGTAGACCGGGCACCGGGAGGGGACTTCATGGCGATCGTTGAGGCGAGGGGACTCGTCAAGCGCTTCGGGGAGGCGACCGCGGTCGACGGCGTCGACCTGAACATCGAGGCCGGCGAGGTGTTCGGCCTCCTCGGGCCGAACGGTGCCGGCAAGACCACGGCGATCTCGATGATGTGCGGGCTGCTCGAGCCGACCGAGGGCGACGTCGTTGTCGACGGCCACTCGATCCGTCGCGAGCCGACCAAGGTGAAGGAAGCCCTCGGCATCGTTCCGCAGGACATCGCGCTCTACCCCACACTCACTGCGCTCGAGAATCTGAAGTTCTGGGGTCGCATGTACGGCCTGTCGGGCGGCGCGCTCGACGAACGCGTGGCCGAGGTGCTTGCCATAGCGGGCCTCGAGGATCGCGCGAAGGAGCGAATCGAGACGTACTCGGGCGGCATGAAGCGTCGCATCAACATCGCCGCTGGGATGCTCCACCGCCCGAAGGTGCTCATCATGGACGAGCCGACGGTGGGCATCGACCCGCAGTCGCGCAACCACATCCTCGAGACGGTGCGGCAGCTCAACGAGTCCGGAATGACTATCCTCTACACGAGCCACTACATGGAGGAAGTCGAGACGCTCTGCGATCGCATCGCCATCATGGACGGCGGCAAGGTGATCGCGCAGGGCACGAAGGACGAGCTGCGGACGCTCGTCGGCGACGAGGATGTCATCACGCTCAAGGTGGACCGCGCGGACGAGGCCGCGTGCGAGACCGCGGCAGCGGTCGGCGGGGTCGAGCGTGCGAGCGTCGTGGCCGAGGGCGAACTCGAGGTGCTCGCCACGGACGCATCGGAGACGCTCGCTCCGGTCATTCAGGCGCTCACCGCAGCCGGCATTCACGTCCGCTCCGTCGATGTGCGCGAACCCAATCTCGAGAGCGTGTTCCTGCACCTCACCGGCAAGAGCCTGCGGGATTAGGGGCCGGGCGTGCGGAAGATCCTCACCATAGGGCGGAAGGACCTGCAGCTCGTTGTGCGCGACCGACCGGCGCTCATGACCCTTCTCGGCATGCCGGTGGTGCTCATCCTCATCCTGTCGATGGCCCTCGGCAACGTGGGCAAGGGCGAGTCGAACCCATTGCCTGTCGCGGTTGTCGATCACGATGGGACCGACATCTCGCGACAGATCGCGGACGCGCTGGTCGACCGCGACAAGCTGGGCTCGCTGCTGAAGGCTGAGCGCACGTCGAACGCCGAAGCGGCGCGGCGCAAGGTACGCATGGGCGACCTCATGGCGATGGTCGAGGTTCCGAAGGGCTTCGGCGCAAAGCTCGACTCGGGCAAGCAGGGTGTGTTGCGGGTCGAGACCGATCCCGGGCAGCCGCTTGCCGCCGGCATCTTCCGCAGCGTGGTGGAGGCGCTATCCCAGCGTGTGTCCGCGGCCGCGGTAGCCGCGCAGACGACGTCGCGGGTGATGGCCGAATCGCGCTTTGTGACTTCCGAGGCGGAGGCGCACCGCTACGTCCTCGCGGCGGTCGACGACGTGGTGGCCGACAAGCTCGACACGGTGGCAATCACGCAACAGGGCAGGCCCACCGGGCGCGGCATGGACTTCAACGCACTCGACTATTACGGCGCCGGGATGGCCGTCATGTTCCTCAACTTCGGCGCGATGTTCGGGGCGTTCGCGCTGCTCCGGGAGCGCACCGAGGAGACGCTCGGGCGCCTGCTTTCCGCGCCGATCTCGCGCGTGCAGGTCCTCGCCGGCAAGGCTCTCGGCATCTTCGCAGTCGGCACGATGCAGTTCCTCGTGCTGTTCGCGTTCACGCGGCTCGTCGGGGCCCATTGGGGCGAGTCGGCGGGTGTGATGCTCGTCGCCGGCGCACAGGTCGCCGCCGCCACCGGCCTTGCGTTGGCACTCGCGGGGTTCGGCAAGACGCAGCGCGCCGCGGGCGCGATCGGACCGATCGTCATCCTGCTGATGGCTGCCGCGGGGGGATCGTGGATGCCGGTGTCGCAGATGCCGGAGGCCGTGCGTCCCATCCACCTCCTTAGCATCAACGGTTGGTCGCTGGACGCGATGCTGCGGCTGCAGTCCGGCGCGGGCGTCGCGAGCGTGCTCCCGAACGCCGCAGCGCTCCTCGGCATCGGTGTCGCTCTGTCAGCCCTCGGCGTATGGAGGCTGAAGTGGGAGCGGTGAGGCGTGTCCTGGCCATCGTGCGCCTGCACTTCACACAGCTGTTCCACGACCGCGGCGACCTGTTCTCCGCACTCGCGCTTCCAATCCTGCTGACGACGCTGCTCGGGTTCATGTACGGCGGCAGCGGCGACGTCGGCAAGCCGCAGGTCGCAGTCGTCGACCTCGATCACACGAACATCTCGCGCGTGCTCGTGGACGCGTTCCGCGAGCAGCCGTCGTTCCGCGTCCCGGTCGTCTCGACCCGGGCGAAAGCCGAGGACGGCATCCGCAAGTCGGACTACTCAGCGGCCATCGTGGTGCCGCAGGGATTCGGGGACGCCGTTCTCTCCGGTCGCGCGGCCTCGGCCGACGTGCTCGAGGGCTCCGACAAGACGCTGACGATGGCAGTGCGCCAGATTGCCGAGGGGATTGCGACACGTCTCGCCGCCGACCAAGCGTCCGTGCGCGTTGCGCTCGAACAGCTCGCCGATGCACGCGATGCGTTCGTCGCGAGGCCGCTGCCGATGCCGGCGACCGGTTTCGGGACAGCCGACCCAGGCGGCGCCCCAGCAGTCGCTGTCCGCGACATGCCGTCCTCGGCGCGATCGTCGCTCACGGCCGCGTTCCCGTTCCTTGAGAACGACCCCTCGCGATTGCAGTTGTTCGAAGCCGCCGACGGCTTCTGGACGCCACCGCCGGTGAAAGTGGAGAGCAAGGCGCTCGTGGCGTCGCGTGTGCGCGGCGAGTCTACGAGCGCGTCTGGACACGACCAATCGTCCCTCGGTGTCACCGTGTGGTTCATGCTGATGATGCTGCTGGGCAGCGGCGTGACGCTGCTCGAGGAGCGCGAGAACAAGACGCTGCCGCGCTTGCTCACGATGCCGACCTCGCGAGGCGTCGTGCTGCTCGGCAAGGTCACCGGGATGTTCCTCGTCGGCCTGTTGCAGGCGGCGGTGCTCATCTCCTTCGGCGCGCTCGTCTTCCACGTCCCGTGGGGGAACGATCCGCTCGCGGTGGCCTTCGTCATCGTTACGTACGCGCTCGCGTGCACCGGGCTGTCGATCGCCGTCGCGGCGCTGGCCCGCACGAGGAGCCAGGCCTCGGCGATCGGACCCGTGCTGTCCGTCGGGCTCGCGATGCTCGGCGCAACGATGTGGCCGATCGCGATCGTGCCGCCATTCATGCAGACCGTTGCGAGGTTCACGCCGACCGGGCAAGCCATGAGCGCCCTCACCGACATCGTGGTCCGGAATCAAGGCCTTGAGGCCGCGCTCGCGCCGAGTGCGATCATGCTCGCTATGGCAGCCGTGTTCTTCGCCGTCGGCGTGTCGCGCTTCAAGTACGAGTAGGCCGAGGGGGTGGGCGCGACGGACGCAGCGGGACTCCTCGGCGAGCTGCGGGCTTCGGCGAATCCGGCAAACGTGGAGGGCATGGCGCGCTTCGGGATCGCCGCCGAAGGAACGCTCGGCGTGCCGATGCCGACGCTGCGCGGGCTCGCGCGGCGCACGTGCCGCGAGCTCAAGCGCGAGCCCGGGACGCGACACGCGATCGCGCAGGAGCTGTGGGCGAGCGGCGTGCACGAGGCGCGAATCCTCGCGGCGCTCGTAGACGACCCCGCGCTCGTGACCGACGCGCAGGCCGAGGCGTGGGTGGCGGACCTCGACTCGTGGGACGTGTGCGACCAGTTGTGCGCGAACCTGCTCGACAAGACGCCACTGGCGTGGGCGAAGGCGGCCGAGTGGGCGAGCCGCGAGCCGACGTTCGAGAAGCGCGCGGCCTTCGCGCTCATTGCCGCGCTCGCGTGGCACGACAAGGCAGCCGCCGACGAGCGCTTCCTCGGCTTCCTGCCCATCATCGAGCGCGAGGCGGACGACCCGCGGCCACTCGTGCGCAAGGCCGTGAACTGGGCCTTGCGGCAGATCGGCAAGCGCTCGGCCGGGCTGCACGTGCCTGCCCTCGCACTCGCGGAACGGCTGCGCGCCGACGAGCGCAAGTCCGCGCGATGGGTGGGCGCGGACGCGGCGCGCGAACTGGCGAGCGAGGCCGTGCGGGTGCGGCTCGGCGTGTAGCGGTCGCCGCGCGAGCGTTTCGACCGAGGACCGATTCGCGGCTCCAGGACGAACGGCACCCGGGCGGCCCGATCCAAGCGGTACGATGGTGGCTCGCGTGACTCCAACGGGACGGGAGCGAGCGGCAGCTTGAGTGCGCCAGGACGACAGCCTATCGAGCCGAAGACGATCGTCGCGGTCATCGTGGCGCTCGTCGTGTGGGCCTCGGCGTTCGCGGGCATCCAGGCGGGCTTGCGGTCGTATGGTCCCGGCGAGCTCGCGCTCCTGCGCTTCGGAACGGCGTCGGCCGTACTCGGCGTGTACGCCGCGTCCAAGCGCATGCGCCTCCCGCGCGCGGGCGATCTCGGCATCCTCGCGCTGGCCGGGCTCCTCGGCATCACCGGCTACCACCTGCTGCTGAACTTCGGCGAGCAGACCGTTTCCGCCGGCGCCGCTTCTATCCTCATCGCCACCGGGCCGATCTTCACTGCCGTCATGGCCACCGCGTTCCTCCGCGAGCGCCTGACCGTGCTCGGCTGGGTCGGGGTCGCGCTCGCGTTCTCCGGCGACGCGGTCATCGCGCTGAAGGCAGGCGGCGGGTTGCGCCTCGAGCCCGCGGCGTTACTCGTCCTCGGCGCGGCGGTGTGCACGGCGGCGTACTTCGTCGTGGGCAAGCAGCCGCTACGTCACTACACCGCGCTCGAGTTCACGACGTACGCGGTCTGGCTCGGCACGCTGCCGATGCTCGCGTTCCTGCCGGGTTTCCTGCGCCAGTTGCCACGGGCGACGACGTCGTCGACGCTCACCGTCCTCTACCTCGGGGTATTCCCGGGCGCCCTCGCCTACGTCCTGTGGTCGTACGCGCTCGCGCGGCTGCCCGCCTCGCTGTGCGCGAGCTTCCTGTACTTCCAGCCCGTCGTGGCGATGATCATCGCGTTCGCGTGGATCCGCGAGGTGCCCTCGGCGCAGGCGCTCGTCGGCGGGGCGATCTCGATCGCCGGCGTCGTGCTCCTCGGCACGCTCGGCAGGGTTGCCGAAGCAGCTCCCACCGAGGTGGGCGAAGCCGCGCCACTCCCGTCGGATGCGAGCGCGCTCCTAGCCGACGAAGAGCCGGAATTCGACGGCGCATAGGTCCTTCCAGTCAGGCGTGGCGCTCCCCGCGACCGGCGGGTATATACCGAGCGCGCCGCATGGTCGCGGCGACCACCCACGAGAACCGGAGGACCCGCCGCATGGCAGACGAGACGGAAACCCATCTTTCCCGCCCGCTGCTCCGCCTCGAGGAAGCCTACGCGAACTTCCGGCCCACTCCGCACCTGAGCGAGCGGACGCTTACCTACGGCGGCGACGAGCACCAGCACCTGCTCGTGTTCGGCCCGTCCGCGAACAACGACCGCCACCGCCTCATCTTCTACGTCCACGGCGGCGGCTGGCGCGGCGGCCACACCCGTCGGGCGCGCTTCATCGGCAAGTTCCTCGCCGAGGAGGGCTACACCGTCGCCCTCTGCGGCTTCCGCGCCGCGCCGCAGGCGATCTTCCCGGCGCAGCTCGAAGATGTCTTCTCGGGCATCGCGGAGGTTCTCGACCACCGCAGCGAGTTCCACTTCACGGACGGCATCATCCTCGCCGGTTTCGGCTCGGGGGCACACCTCGCGTCGCTCGTGGCGTTCGACCAAGAGCAGCAGACCCGGCACTGTCTGCCTCGCGAGAGCTTCGCCGGCCTCCTGTGCTTCTCCGGAATGCTCGACTTCTCGGTGTGTCGCGACGAGGCCGCATGTCGGGACATCCGTGCGCTCATGGGCGGGCGCCGAGGATGGGACGCGGCCGATCCGATGCGGCACGTGGCGGGAGACGAGGACTTGCCGGTCCTCGTCGTGCACGGCGCCGACGACCATGTCATCCCGCCGGACGCCGCCCGCGCGTTCGTTGTCGCCGTCAACGCCGGCCGCGAGGATGGCCCCGCGCACCTGCTCGTGATGCCCGGCGCCAAGCACGACGACGTGCTGCGGCTCTTCATCGAGCGTCGGCCGGAGACCGAGGCGGTCGTCGAGTGGCTCGCACAGCGGACCGCTGAGGGCGAGGGCGCCGAGGAGCAGCCGCAGCTGTGTATCGTCGGCGAGACCGAGAAGGCGTAGGGCTCAACGCTTCCGTGTCCTAGTGACGTACGCCGAACCCGCGCTCGCCGACGGGTGTCTCCCACGACACCTCGACACGCTCCACCACGGCCGAGGGCGGCCCGATCCGCGACCACTCGATCGCCCGCTCGACCGCCGCGCGCGGCCCCTCGAACACCGCCTCCACGCGACCGTCCGGCAGATTGCGCGCCCACCCGCTCACCCCGAGCGCAACCGCGGTGTCGCGAGCGGATGCACGGAAGAAGACGCCCTGCACGACGCCCGCGACGAGCACGCGGGCTCGCGCGGTCGTGTCTTGCGCGGAGTCCACGTCCGCCACGAGCGTCCCTTCCGCCTCACGGTCCTGATCGGTCGGCGCCATCGCCTAGGGCTGCTCGAGCCGCCAGCCCTTCGGGTAGCCCTCGGACAAGCCGATGATACTGCGCGTCACCCAGCCGCCGTCCTCGTCGCGTGGCGGGGCGTGCACCGGCTCGCCGTCCACGAAGGCTGCGTCGATCTTCCCGGAGTGAAAGGCGATGCGGTCGGCCAGCGGCTCGAAGCCGGGGCACGGTGAGTGGAAACACCAGGTCGCGTTGGGCTCGCTGTGGTCGCCGACGGAAAGGGTGTAGTACGTGGCGGCGCCGAGTTTGGGGTCGTCGGTCTGGTAGCCGCTGCGGAACAGGTACTCGACGCGGACGTCCTCGGCGGGGAAGTAGTACTGTGGAGCGTGGCCATGACGAACGACGCGCAGGCAGCGGTCGCTGTCGGCGATGAGGAAGCCGTTGTAGATGACCTGCAGGCGCGCGGACGTGGACTCGACCAGCGGCGTCGCGGGGTAATCCCAGATCGATTCGAGCGTTGGCGATATCTGTCCGATGCCGGGCATGCGTATCTCCTTCGATCGCGGTTAGTGTGTACCCCAGGGCGCGTACTGTGGGCAGGACCGAAGGGAGACGTACGGTGCGGGGAGAGACGACGGCGCGGCGGCCCTACTCGGTGGGTGAGGAGATAGCCAACGCGGTGACTCACGGGGTCGGCGGTGTGCTGGCGCTCGTCGCGCTGGTGCTGCTCGTAGTGCTCGCCGTGCAGCTGGGCGATTGGTGGCGGATCGCCAGCGCGCTCGCGTACGGGATCACGCTCGTGCTGCTCTACACCGCCTCGACGCTGTACCACGCGCTCCCTGGTCCGCGCGTGAAGCACGTCTTCAAGATCTTCGATCACGCGTCCATCTACCTGCTCATCGCCGGGACGTACACGCCGTTCACGCTCCTCGCGCTGCGCGGTCCGTGGGGCTGGTCACTGTTCGCGGCGGTGTGGACGCTCGCGGTTGCCGGCGTTGCACTCGAGGCGTTCTGGGTCTACCGGCCGAAGTGGCTCTCCGCGCTCATCTACCTCGTGATGGGCTGGCTCGTCATCGTCGCGATCAGGCCGCTGATAGCGGTGCTGCCGCCACTCGGGCTGTGGCTGCTGGTGGCGGGCGGGCTCGCCTACACCCTCGGCACGGGCCTGTACGTCATGAAGCGCGTGCCGTACACGCACGCCGGGTGGCATCTGTTCGTACTCGCCGGGAGCGCACTGCACTTCTTCGCGGTGCTGCTGCTGGTTCGCGCGGCCTGACCCGGCGGACTGAACGCGGCGGCCGGACCTAGGAGGCGGCGACGACCGCGTCGGGGTCGAAGGGGTTCGTGCGCGACGCGAACGAGAACAGGTACGGGTAGTCCTCCTGCAGGTGCCGCACGTGCTCGAGCCACTCGCACAGCAGCCGCGTGTACGCCCGCTGGATGTCGAGCTCGAGGTGCGTGCGATCCGGCGCGGTGAGCGCCGTCAGCGAATCGCGCGCACCCAGCTCCTCGGCGAGGTGGAAGACCGCCCATAGCAGGTCGGTGAAGGCTTCGTGCTCGAGCAAGTTCGGATTCTCGAGCAGGCCGAGGAGGAAGCGTCGCCGATCGGCGAAGAAGGCGTGCAGCCCCTCGATGTCGCCGCGTGGGAGCTCGATTTCGGGCTGCAGGGCGCGGAGTGCGTCCTCGGCCGCCTGGTAGTGCTCGGCCGTCCAGCCGGGGCGGAAGACGAGGTGCGGGCGGGTGCGGTCGAAGCTGGCGTCGAACGCGCGCAGTCGGCCGAGCAGCTCGGTGCCGACTTCGGAGAAGAACGCGCCGATCACCATGTTGAGCTTGTGGAGTAGCGCGCGGCGTTCGCGGTCCGCGAGGACCCGATTGACGATGAGGCTCACGACCAGGATCTCGACCGGCATGAACGCCACGTCCATGAACGTGTAGAACGCGAGGTTGTGCAGGTCGCGGAACGCCAGGAAGTGCAGCAGGTACAGCACCGCCGAGGATGCGAGCAGCACGATGGCGAGCGATATGAGGGAGCGCTTGTCCTTCATGCGCCCAGTCTACGCGAGCGCGACGACATCCTGCAGCGGCGCGTTGGTCTCGGCCATGAGGTCGCGGGTGGCCGCAACGACCTCGGCGGGCTCGACGAGGGCGAGGCAGTCGTTCGTGCCCTCCGGGCAGACGCTGCGGTAGCAGTACTTGCACTCGACGTCGTGGGAGAGCACGCGATTCGGTACCGCCCACGGCGTGTGCTGCGGGTTGGTCAGCGCGTACAGGTCGACCACGGGCGTGCCGACGGCGGCCGCGACGTGCGCCGGACCCGTGTTGTTCGTGACGAGCAGGTCCGCCATCGACAGAAGCGCCGCCAGCTCGCCGAGGTCGAAGCGTCCGACGAGCGACACGATGGGCGCCTTCGCTTGGGCGATCAGCTCGTCGGCGTACCGCTTCTCCTGCGCCGTGCCCGACAGCACGATCTGCCAGTCGTCCTCCAGCGCGAGGCGAGAGGCGACCTCGGCGAACGCCGCGGGCGGGTAGCGTCGCGATGACGCCGACGCCCCAGCGTGTACGACCGCCGTCCGTCGCCGAGGATCGAGCCCCAGCGCGTCCAGCAGCAGCGATACCCGCTGCTTCGCCTCGCGCGGCACACGGATCGACAGCGATTCGTCCTCGGTCATGCAGCCTACGCTCGCGACCAGGTCGAGCTGCCGGCGCACCTCGTGGCGCACGAGGGCGGCGGGTTCCGGGTCGGCGACCCAGTCGGTGAGCAGTTGGTAGGGGTTCTCGTGACTGTGCGCGAGGCGCAGCGGGATGTCGGCGATGAAGGCGAGCAGCGCTGACGGCAGCGGATTTTGGCTGTAGACCGTGAAGATCACGGCTGCGTCGAACTTCCGCTCGGCGAGCAGGTCGATCATGCGGCGCTCCTCGGCGGCGTCCTTTCGCGGAGGTGTGGCCTTCAGCCAGGGAGCGTCGTAGACCAGGACCTCGTCGATCTCCGGGACCAGCCCGGCGATCTCAGCCCCGGCCGAGGACGTCAGCAGGGTTATGCGACGATTCCGGCCGTTCTCCTTCAGGGCGCGTATGGCGGGCGTGGTCATGAGCACGTCGCCGATGCTATCGAGTCGAATGCAGAGAATCTCGCGGGCCTGTCGCCACTGAAGTTTGCGCGCCATTCGTCACACTCCGCTCATGCTTGTCGTCTCGGCGTTGCGAGCCGCGTCCTTCGCCGCACCACGAATGCGCTCGATGATGCTGGTCGTCGAGCGCTCCTCCACGAACGGGAGGATCTCGACGCGACCGCCGAGCCGCTCGACGAGCGGGGCCTCGGGAAGCCGCTCTCTCGTGTAATCTCCCCCTTTTACGAATATGTCAGGTCGTGCCATTTCAAGGAGATGCTCCGGCGTGTCCTCCTCGAACGGCACGATGTAGTCCACGCACGACAGCGCCGCCAGCACGCGCATGCGGTCCTCGAGCGCGTTGATCGGCCGCCCTTCGCCCTTCAGCCGCCGCACGCTGTCGTCGGAGTTCAGGCCGACGACGAGCACGTCGCCGAGGGTCTTCGCGCGGCTGAGGTACGTGACGTGACCGCGGTGGAGTATGTCGAAGCAGCCGTTCGTGAACACGATGCGCTTGCCCGTCGAGCGGTAGGCCGCCAGTCGGCTGACGAGACGGTCGCCCGCGGGCAGGCACTTCGCCCCGCCGGAGAAGGCGTCGCGCAGGTCCTCGAGCGAGCACAGCGTCGTGCCCTCCTCGGCGACCACAACTGCCGAGGCTGCCGAGGCGATCTCCGCCGCCGAGGGGGTGTCGGCGCCGGAAGCCAGCGCGAGCGTGAGGCCGGCGATGAAGGTGTCGCCCGCGCCCGACGTGTTCGACTTCGGCGCACTGTGCGCGTAGGTGCGGTAGGGCGAGCAGCCGCGCTCGAACAGGAGCGCGCCCTCGGTGTCGATGGTGACGGCAGCGATCTGTGCGCCGGTCATCGTGAGGATGTGTTCGCCGAACCCCGCGACGTGCGCGACGCGGGAGCGGGTGTCCCTCCCCGACTCGATGCCGAGCAGTCGCATCGCGCTCTCGTAGTTCGGTTTCACGGCCGTGACGTTGGCGTGGCGGTACGCGGTCAGGTGCTTCGAGTCCACGACCAGCACGCGCGGCTGGAGTCGCTGCAATTCCGCGATGGCCGCGATCACGCGCGGGGTGAGGATGCCGTAGCTGTAGTCCGACACGACGACGGAGCCGACCGCCGGCCACAACGTGCGGAGTCGGGCGATGAGCGCGATCTCGGCGTCGGCGTCGATGTCGGCCGTGCTGCCTTCGTCGAGGCGCAGGAGCATCTGGCCGTCCGCCAGCACGCGGCGCTTGGCGAGCGTTCGTCGGCCCGGGTGCGTGAACGTGGCCGAGACGTCCACGCCGACCGACCACAGGCGGTCCCGCAGGACCTCGGCCTCCTCGTCGTCGCCGGTCACGGACAGCAGCGCGGTTCTCGCGCCGAGCATCCGCAGGTTCGCTGCGGTGTTCGCGGCACCGCCGGGCACGAGGCGGTAGTCGGCGACGTCGACGACGGGCACCGGCGCCTCGGGGGCGAGCCGTGAGGTGTCGCCCGCGACGTACGCGTCGAGCATCGCATCGCCGACAACGAGCACGCTTCGTTCGGAGAACGCGTCTATGAAGCCGAGGGCACTGTTCACGTGGCCACCGCCTCGATCGTCGAGCGCTGCTCGTACGCGAGTACGGAGCGCGCGGCCTCGAGCAGGTCGTTGCCGACGACGTGCGGGACGCGAAGTGCACCCGGCTTCCACTCGGTTTCGCCGCCGGTGTCGATCAGTGCGCCGCGGCACCCGGCGCGGCGGCCCGCTTCGATGTCGTCGAGGATGTCGCCGAACATCCAGGAGTTCTCGAGGTCGAGGTCGAGCTCGCGGGCTGCGCGCAGGAGCATGCCGGGCTTCGGCTTGCGGCAGGCGCAGTCGATCGCGTACGCGGGCATGGCGCCGGCCGGGTGGTGCGGGCAGACGTAGTAGCCGGCGAGCTCGATCCCCTCCTCGGCGAGTTTCGTCGTCACGACCTCGCCGATGTGCTCGAGCTGCGCGACGCTGTAGTAGCCGCGCGCCACGCCCGATTGATTCGTCGCGACGATGAGTGCGTAGCCGGCGTCCTTGAGGGTGCGCAGCGCGTCGACGGCGCCGGGCGTGAACCGTACGAGGCGAGGGTCGATGTTGTACGGCACGTTCTCGACGAGCGTGCCGTCCTTATCGAGGAACGCTGCGCGCACGGTCATTCGCCCTCCTCGCGTCGGGTGTGGCGGTCAGTGTGGTGCTGCGGATCGCCTTCGACGACGCGAGTGCGTCCTCGATGAGCTGCACGATCAGGTGCAGCACAAGGATGTGCACCTCTTGGATGCGCGGTGTGTCTGCGGATGGGACGACGATGTCGACGTCCGCGAGCGGGCAGCACGCGCCCCCATCTCCGCCGAGGAGCGCGATGCGCGTGAGGCCTCTGGACGCGGCGGTGCGCATCGCGTTGACGAGGTTCTCCGAGCGCCCCGACGTGCTGATGGCGAGCAGGACGTCGCCCGGCTGTCCGAATGCCTCGACCTGCCGCGCGATGGCGTGTTCGTAGCCGATGTCGTTCGACCACGCGGTCAGGATCGCGGTGTCCGCGTTGAGCGCCAGGGCGGGCAGTGCGGCTCGGTCCGGCCGCGAGAACTTGCCGACGAGTTCCGCTGCGACGTGCTGTGCGTCCGCGGCGCTGCCGCCATTGCCGGCGATGAGCACCTTGCCGCCGTGGCTGAAGCAAGCGCGCATCTCCTCGGCGGCGTGCATGATGCCCTCGGCGAGTTCGGTTCGGGAGCGGCGCATGGCGTCGATGCTGGCGTCGAAGGCGAGCGTGATGGTGCGCGCGGCGTCCTGCGAGGGGGCGGCGGGCGTTGCCGAGAGCACCTCCGTGTAGGCCGCGTCGACCTGCTCGGCCACTCGTGCCCAGGTGAAGTGGTCGTTCACGCGGCGCACGGCGGCTTTGCCCATCGCACGCCGCAGTGCCGGGTTCGCGTACAGCTGGGCCAGCCGCTCGGCCAGCCGCACGTCGTCCTGCGGCGGCACGAGGTAGCCGGTCCGCCCGTTCACGACCGTGTACTTGACGCCGCCCACGTCCGAGCCGACGACGGGCGTTCCGCACGCCATCGCCTCCAGCGGCGTGATCCCGAACGGCTCGTACCACGGCATCGTCACGAAGGCGTCGGCGGCGTTGTAGTACAGGCGCAGCTCCTGGCGGTCGCGGCCGCCGGTGAAGGTCACGCGGTCGGCGATGCCTTCGTCCTCGGCGATGCGGGCGAGGCGGCCGAGCTCCGGCGTGGCGGCCGTGTCGGGCTCGCGCGTCTCACCGCCGACGACCAGCAGCCGCGCCGGCACGTTGTGATCCTGCACCAGGCGTGCGACGCCGCGGATGACCGTCTCCACGCCCTTGCGCGGCACCATGCGACCGAGCTGCAGCACGATCGGTTCGTGCGGGTCGAGTCCGAGCTTCTGGCGCGCCTCGGCCTTGCTCATCGGCCAGAACTCGTTGTGGTCGAAGCCGCACGGCACGATCCGCACCCGCGACGGGTCCGCGTCGTAGAGTGCGACGAGATCCTCCTCGTCCTGCGGGCACTCGGCGAGAATCGCATCCGCCTCGTCGACCACACGGTCCTCCACCGCGAAGCGCGCGTCCGGGAACTCGTCGGCGTCGCGCTGGTAGATGCGTCGGACGCGGCCGAGCGCGTGGAACGTGATGACGAATGGGAGTCCGAGGTGGCGTTTCAGGTCGGCCGCGACTTGGCCCGACATCCAGAAGTTCGCGTGAGCCAGGTCGTAGCGCTCGGGCTGCCGGTTCGCGAACGACACCATCCAGTCAGCGAACTCGCCCATGAACGGCAGCATGTCCTCTTTGCGCACGAACTTCGGCGGGCCGACCGGTACGTTCACGACCCGAACGCCTTCGACGAGTTCCGCGACCTCGGGTGCATCCCTCGAGTCGCGCCGGGTGAAGACGTCTACCGCCCAGCCCCGCTTGGCCAGGTGTTTTGCGAGTTGTGCGACGTAGACATTCTGGCCTCCGCCGTCGACTCCCCCGAGCACGCCCATCGGTGAGGCGTGCTCGCTGATCATCGCGAGTCGTCGCATTCGTTTCCCCCGGTCGAGTGCGTCGGCTTCTCACGGCTCCGGCGTACTTACCCGTGCCTCCAGGGGCATAACTGCAACTGCCAGCCCCTGCTCAGCGCGCTGCCAAGGCCTGTCAGCAGCGCAAATGCGCGCATTCGGGGGGTGGGACGGCGAAGGGGCGGGCACGGGGCAGAGTCCGCGGCGGCAGCCCAACGCGGCGCTCAGACGATCTCCACTGGTAGGAGAGCGCCGCTTTCGCCGAGACGGCACAAGCGGTGGTGGTTCGTGTCGGCCACGAACGTGCGAGCGCCGTCGGTCACGACGCCCGTCGGCTCCCAGAGCGCCTCGCCGGAGCCCGCCTCACCGGGCAGTGCCGAAGACTCCCTCGTCGCCGGATCGACGCGCTTCAGCTTGTCGTTGTAGGTGTCCGCGACGAGCACGGCGTCGTCGTGCCACGCGAGCGCCTGCGGGTGCTGCAGCCGCACGGCGTCGGCCACACCGTCGTGGTCGCCGTGGTCGAACAGCCCGGTGCCGACGACCGTTCGGACCTCGCCTTCGTAGAGGAATCGGATCGCCGAGGATTCCGCGTCCGCGAAGAATGCGCGCGTGCCGTCCGTGGTGAAGCCCATCGGCTGCGCGAGGAGCGCGCGCGGTGAGTTGCCGTCGACGATGTCCTCGCCGCCGGTGCCGGCCACGGGCCGGATGTCGCCGCTGCTGAGGTCGAGCGACCACAGCTGGTGGCTTCCCGCCATCGCGATGAGCACGTCGCCGAGCCGCGGCAGCAGGTCGAACGGCGACCGCAGTGCGGTGTTCAGCGCAACGCCGCCCCCGGCGCCCCACTCGCCCAGCGCGCCGGTACCGGCGACCGTGGTGACATGGCCGCTCTCGAGATCGATGCGCCGGATCGCGTGGTTGGAGCGGTCGGCGACGAGTAGCGACCCGTTCACCACCGCCAGCCCCTGCGGCTCCCGGAAGGCCGCCGCGTCCGAGCCGCCGTCCGCGAATCCCGCGCGTCCGCCCCACGCGCGCACGACCTCGGCGCGCGCTCCGTCCTCGGCCAGGCGCAACTCGAGCACGCGGTGGTGCCCAGCGTCTGAGACGTACAGCGTCTCGCCGAGGAGCGCCAGGCGCGTCGGGAAGCGCAGCGCGCCGGTGGGTTCCGGGAACGGCTGCTGCGCGGGCGGCAACGTCAGCGGCTCGCGCCGCAGCAGGCCGGCGCCGTCGTACTCGGCGGCGACGCCGGAAATCACATCGGCGAGCGAATCGACCGGTAGCTCGCCCGCCTGCCGTCCGACGAGTCGACCGTCGGGCGCGACGACGGCGAGCGTTGGCCACGCGTCCACCGCGTAGTCACGCCAGACCCGGAAGTGCCGGTCGTTGACGACCGGGTGGTGTACGCCGAGCCGCGCGCACGCCGCTCGGATGTTCTCGGTGTGCCGCTCGGCCGGGTACTTGCCGGAGTGCACGCCGACGACCGCCAGTACGTCGGGGAATCGCTCCTCGAGCTCCGCCACACGGGGGAGCATGTGCATGCAGTTGATTCAGCCATACGTCCAGAAGTCGAGCAGTACGACCTTGCCGCTCAGGTCCGCAAGTGAGAGGCGGCCTTCGACGCCGACCCAGTCGAGATCCTCCCGGAAGTCTGGCGCGTGAACCGCGTGGCGCATGGTGACCATCGGCCCTCCCAAGTAGTAGCGAGGCGCGAAGCAGCGCCGTTGCGGTGGGGTACCCTAGTTCAGCGCCGGGCAACCCGCGAAAGGAGGCGCGCCGATGGCCCAGCGGCCACCGACCTACCGCGTCGCGTTCCTCGAACGGATCGATCGCGCGCCCGGAACGGCGTCGTTCCGCTTTGGCAAGCCGGAGGGGTACTCGTTCGCGGCGGGGCAGCACTTCCTGCTCGCGTTAGAGACCGCCGAGGGCCCGCAGCGCAAGACGTTCACGCACGCCGACGCGCCCGACGACCCGTTCGTCGAGCTCACGACCCGGCTGTCGGGCTCCGCGTACAAGAACGCGCTCGAGGCGCTGCGGCCCGGCGACCAGGTGGACCTCGCGGGGCCATCGGGGACGATGGTGATACCCGAGGGGCAGCGCAAGGTCGCGTTCCTCGTCGGCGGAGTCGGCATCACGCCGGCGCACTCGATCCTGCGCGACGCCGTGCACCGCAACGCGCCGCTCGACGCCCTGGTCTTCTACGGCAACCGCGACGAGCACAACATCCCCTACGGCGATGAGTTCCGCGAGATGCAGGCATCGCACCCGAACATCCGCTTCGTGGACGTGCTGCAGAGCCCCGCCGAGGACTGGACGGGCGAACGCGGCTTCATCACGCCAGAGGTCGTGCGGCGCTACGCCGATCCCGCGGAGGACCGACTGTGGGTGGTGGCCGGACCGCCGGCCATGATCGACCCGATGGAGGTCGTGCTGAACGTCCTCGGCATCCCGGATGAGCGCCGCAGATTCGAGCGCTTCACAGGGTACTGATCACCCGCGATATCGGCCCGCGATATCACTTGCGATATCGGCCCGCGCTACTCCTCGTCGACCACCGCGAGGAGTTCGAGGTCGAAGGTCAGCGGCTTGCCAGCGAGCGGGTGGTTGAAATCGAGGGTGACATCCTCGCCCTCGACCTTCGTGATGGTCGCTCGCAGGGGGGTGCCGTCGTCGGCCATGACGCTCACGACACCGTCTACGAACGGCTCCTCGGCGAAGGCTTCCTTCGGGACGGTCTGGACCGCCTCGTCATAGTAATCGCCGTACGCCTGATCCGGCGGCAGCGTCACGGTCTTCTTCTCGCCGAGGTCCATCGACGCGACGGCTTCCTCGAAGCCGGGGATGACCTCGCCGGTGCCGAGCGTGAACTCCAGCGGACGGTCGGCGAGGCTGGAGTCGAATTCGCTGCCGTCCTCCAGCGTGCCTCGGTAATGCACCAGCACGGTCTTGCCGTTCTCGACGGTCATCCTGATCCTCCTTGAGCGCACCCGATGCGTGCCGTCCACCATACCAGTCCGACGGACGATTCCCCAGGTGCCGAGCGAGCAAGCAGGCCGATGCGGGGTTTGTGCGAGCGGTGAGAACGCGCGAATCGGAGCAGCCCAAAGGGTCGCGGCGGCGTTACCGTATCGTTTACACTGAGGCGGATCGACGCCGCCGCTCGACGGTGCTCGTGCTGAGCGCGTCGGCTACCGCCGATGACGCCAAGTGACCACTCCCACGGGGGACGGTACGGAGTGTACGACCTCGAGGGGGTCTTGGGCCCCTCAGTCATCCAGTTCGTCGACCGCTATGTGCGGTCACTGCTGACGTGGGACATCGTCGTGTTCTTCCATCGCAATCCTGACGCGGTGCTCGACCTCGGCGGTCTCGCGTCCCGGCTCGGACGTCGCCCTGAGGAGCTCGAGGACGAGGTCGCCACATTGTGCGAGGGGCGCGTGCTGCAACTCGCCGGCGGTCTCGTCCGGTTCAAGCCCACGGTAGACATGCGAGACGCCATCAACCAGTTCGTCGACGCGTGCCAAGACCGCGGCCGACGGCTTGCGCTCATCGCGCTCGTGCTGCACAAGATCGGCCCGCGCGAGCTGTCGTAGCATCCGGCGCGATCCTTCTCGGGGCACCTTTCGGGCCGAGGCCCACGTGCTGCCCGCAGCTTCCCAAGACCGCCTCCCACGCGCTTCGCGTCGTCCCTCTTCGCGCCCGCCGTTAGGAGTTTCGCCCAGCTTCCTCTCGGGGAACAAACTGGCCACGCGGCGGCCGTGCCGGGGGGAACGAGCCGCCGCGCTTCAACGTCTTTCGCTCGACTTCCCAGGGGGTCAGATGGCAGGCGCAGCGCTGCTGCCGGACGAGACGCGACGCGTGGCCGTGCTGCGCGCGCTGCGCGGTCTGGGCGACATGCTCTGCGCGGTGCCGGCACTCCGCGCGCTGCGGACCGCGCTCCCGGACGCCGAGATCACGCTCGTGGGGCTGCCCTCGGCGGCGGAGTTCGCGCGACGGTTCTCGGCGTACGTCGACGTGTTCGCGCCGGTCTCGGGCTTTCCCGCGATCTACGACCGCGAGTCGTGCGTCGAAGAGTTGCCCGCGTTCCTAGCGGACATGCACGCGCGACACTTCGACCTGGCGCTGCAGATGCACGGCTCCGGAATCGTGAGCAACCCGCTCGCCGCGCTGCTCGGCGCGCGTCGGCTCGGCGGCTTCTACCTGCCGGGGCAGTGGCTGCCCGACCCCGACCTCTTCGCGCCGTACCCGGCGGATCTGCCGGAGCCGCGCCGCTGGCTCGAGCTGGCCGCGCACCTCGGCATGCCCGCCGACGACGAGCGTCTCGAGTTCCCGCTCGCCGAGGACGACCGCGCCGCCGCCGCCGCCCTCGTCGAGTCGCACGACCTCGCGCCCGGCCGCTACGCGATCGTTCATCCCGGCGCCGAGGATCCGCGTCGACGCTGGCCGACCGAGCGCTTCGCGATCGTCGCGGACACGCTCGCGCTGCGCGGGTTCACGGTGCTGCTCACCGGCCTCGAGGAGGAGCGATCCGTGGTCGAAGCCGTGGCAGCCGGCATGTCCTCGGCGCCCGTCGTGCTCACGGGGCGCACCGACCTCGGCGCGCTCGCCGCGCTCGTCGAGGGCGCGCGCCTGGTCGTGTCGAACGACACCGGCACCTCGCACCTTGCGGACGCCCTTCAAAGGCCGAGCGTGGTGCTGTACACGGGCGCGTCGAACCACCAGCGCTGGGCGCCGATCGACGACCGCCTGCACCGCCGCTGCGGGCCTCCTCCCGAGGCAGCGCCGGGCGGCTGCGGATTGCCCGTCAACGAGCGCTGCCTGCGCGACGGCTGCACCGTCGGCGATCACGAGTTCGAGCCGTACTTCGCGCCCACCGCGGAGGTCCTCGGCCAGATCGACCAGCTGCTCGCCGAGGAGGCCGTCCATGTCGCCTGACACGCTCGAAGGGGCGCAGCGCATCCTGGCGGTGCGGCTCGACAACATCGGCGACGTGATCATGCTCGGTCCGGCGCTGCGGGCGGTGAAGCACGCCGTTCCAGATGCCGAGATCACGCTGCTCGCGTCACGTGCGGGCGCTTCCGTGGCGCCGCTCGTGCCGCACATCGACGACGTGGTGACCTTCCGCCCGCTCTGGCAGGACATCAGCGGCGCGATGAGCACCGACCTCCGGCCCGAGCGGGCACTCGCCGCCGAGCTCGCCGCTCGGCGGTTCGACGCCGCGCTCATCTTCACGAGCTTCGCGCAGTCGCCCTACCCGCCGGCCCGGGTGTGCGTCGAGACAGGCATCCCGGTCCGCGTGGGCCAATCGAAGGAATTCGGCGGCGGCTACCTCACCACGTGGCTCCGTTCGCTGCCGGACGACGCGCATCAAGTCGACCGCAACCTCCACCTCGTCCGTTCGCTCGGCATTCCGGCTGCGGGCGCCCAGATGGAGATCCGCGTCCCCGAGGACGTGGCCCGCGCGACCGACCACCTGCTCGCTGACGCCGGCATCGGCCCTGACGTGCCCTTCGCGCTGCTGGCGCCCGGGGCGAGCTGCGACGCGCGCAGCTATGGCGTCGAGCAGTTCGCGGCGGTCGCGCACCGCCTGGCGGAGCATTCCGGCCTACGCGTCGTGCTCGTCGGCTCGCCGAAGGAGGTCGCGCTGTGCGAGGCCGTTCGCAGCGGGGCGGGGACCCCGAACGTGATCAACCTCGCCGAGGCTAGCGACGTGCCGACGCTCGTGGCGCTCACGAAGCGCGCCGCGGTCGTCCTCGGCAACAACTCGGCGCCTGCGCACATCGCGGACGCGCTCGGCACGCCGGTGCTGCTGACGTTCTCCGGCACCGACCTCGAGTCGCAGTGGGCGCCGCGTCACGCGCCGTCACGGCTGCTCCGCCGGCAGACCGACTGCTCGCCCTGCTACGGCTTCACCTGCGACATCGGCAAGCCGTGCCTCGCCATCTCGCCCGAGGAGGTCGCGCGCGCGACGCTCGACCTCGCGAAGTCACGCGTCGGATCGGCCCTCGCGGCCACAGGATGAGGGGATCGCCGATGACGGCTACCACGAACCGCCCGCTTCGCGTCCTCACCTGGCACGTTCACGGCAACTACCTGCACTACCTCAGCTGGGCGCCGCACACCTTCTACCTGCCCACGAAGGCCGGGCGGCCGGAGGGCTTCGGCGGGCGTCGCGGGACGCTGCCGTGGCGCGACAACCTGGTGGAGATCAAGGCCGAGGACGTCCGGCACACGGAGTTCGACCTCGTGCTCTACCAGTCGCGGCGCAACTGGGAGACGGACCGCTTCGAGATCCTCTCGGACGAGCAGCGCGCCCTGCCGAGCGTCTACCTCGAGCACGACCCGCCTCGCGGGACGCCCACCGACACCCAGCACCCGTGCGACGACCCGCGCACGCTCGTCGTGCACTGCACCCACTTCAACGAGCTGATGTGGGACAACCACGGCGTGCCGACGCGGGTGATCGACCACGGCGTGGTGGTGCCCGATGACGCGGCGTACACCGGAGAGCTCGAGCGCGGCATCGCCGTCGTGAACGACATCGCCACCCGCGGCCGCCGCCTCGGCAAGGACGTGTTCGAGCGCGTGCGCGCCGAGGTGCCCATTGACCTCGCGGGGATGGGCTCGCTCACGGTGGGCGGCATCGGAGAGGTGGAGCACGGGGACTTGCCGTACGTCGAGACGAAGTACCGCTTCTTTTTCAATCCGATCCGCTACACGAGCCTCGGCCTGTCGGTGCTCGAGGCGATGACGCTCGGCATGCCGGTGCTCGGGCTCGCCACGACCGAGATGGTGAGCGCGGTTCGGAACGGCGTGAACGGCTACGTCGAGACGGACGTCGGCAAGCTCATCGGCCACATGAAGCGCCTGCTGAGCGATCCGGCCGAGGCGCGGGCGCTCGGCGAGGCGGGACGGGAGATCGCGACAGAGCGCTTCGGCATCGAGCGTTTCGCACGGGACTGGGATGACGTGTTGACCGAGGCGGCGGCCCGCAAGGCGGTCGTCTCAGCGTGACCTCGCAATCCGTTCCTCAAGGCCACGGTAACAGGGGGGGATGACATGAAGGATCTCAAAGGGAAGGTAGCGCTCGTGACCGGGGGCAGCCGAGGCCTCGGCGCGGCGATCTGCAAGACGCTCGGCAAGGACGGCGTGACGGTCGTGTCCGCGGACCTGCGTTATCGCGAAGTGAAGCGCAGCGACGGGTGTCCGGCGATGGAGTTGCCCCTCGACATCACTGACCGAATGGCCGTAGCGGAGGCCGTTCGACGCGTGATCCAGTCGTTCGGCAAGCTCGACATCCTCATCAACAACGCGGGGACCGACGTGACGAAGTCGGTCGAGGAGGTCGACTTCGACGAGTGGGACCGCGTCATCGACGTCAACCTGCGCGCGCCGTTCGTGCTGTCCAAGATCGCATTCCCGATCATGCGCAAGAACGGTGGCGGCCACATCGTGAACATCACGTCCACTGCCGCCAAGCGCGCGTGGCCGAACGCGAGCGCGTACCACGCGAGCAAGTGGGGTCTCCTCGGCTTCAGCCACGCGCTGGGTACCGAGGGTAAGGAAGCGGGCATCAAGGTAACGGCTATCGTCACCGGCGGTATGCGCACGCCGTTCCTGCTCGACCGGTTCCCGGACATCGATGTATCGACCCTCCAAGACCCGGCGAACGTGGCCGAGCAGGTCAAGTACGTGCTCAAGCAGCCCGACGACTGCTGCATCCCCGAGCTGATGGTGATGCCGAAGGCCGAGACGTCCTGGCCGTAGGGGGCTTCGTGCGAGGCGATGTGATCGGGGTCGTGGACGCGTTCGCGGGACTGCGGGTGACCGTGGTCGGCGACGCGATCCTCGACGGCTACCTATCGGGGCGAACGGAACGGCTGTGCCGTGAGGCGCCCGTGCCGGTCGTCCGGGCCGAGGATCAGGCGTACGCGCCCGGCGGCGCCGGCAACGAGGCGGTCAACCTCGCGGCGCTGGGGGCTCGGGTACGGTTGCTGTCGTGCGTCGGCGACGACGAGGAAGCCGAGATCCTGCGCCGCGAGCTGTCCGAGCGCGGCGTGCGGGTGGCCGGCGTCGCGACCGAGCCCATGCGGCGAACGCTCGTGAAGCGACGCGTGCTCGCCGACGGGCAGATGGTCGTGCGTGTCGATTCAGGCGACACGCGCCGGATTTCGATGGCAGTGGAGCGCGAGCTGACCGCCGCGCTCGAGGCGATGTTCCAGATGTCCGACGCGATCGTCGTGTCGGACTACGGGTACGGCACGGTGACCGGCGGGATGATCCGCGCACTCGCTCGAGCGCAGGCGAGCCGCCCGCTCGTCCTCGCGGTCGACTCGCGCCGGCTGCCCGCGTACCGCGAGGCGGGGGTCACGCTCGCCAAGCCGAACGCCGAGGAGGCCGCGGCGATCCTCGGCGGACTGCCGCCGCACGACCGCGCCGAAACGGTGGGCGCCGCGAGCGATGCCGTGCTCGCGGCCACGGGCGCCCGCGTGGTAGCGGTGACGCTCGATGCCGAGGGCGCGGTCGTGCTCGAGCGCGGGTGCGAGCCCTACCGCACGTACGCGAAGCCGCGGCCGCAGGTGCGCGTGGCGGGAGCAGGCGACACGTTCCTCGCCGCCTTCACGCTCGCGCTGGCCGGCGGCGCGCCGACCCCGCACGCTGCCGAGCTCGCGTCGCTCGCCGCGAGCGTTGTGGTGGGTCGTGACGGCACGGCCCCGTGCACCGCCGACGACCTGCGCGACGCGTCCACATGCGGCGACAAGGTCGCCGAGAGCGTCGAACGCCTCGCCGAGACGCTCGCCCGCCGCCGCCTCGACGGTGCGCGCATCGTCTTCACGAACGGCTGCTTCGACATACTCCACTCCGGCCACATCGCCTACCTCAACCAGGCGAAATCCCTCGGCGACCTGCTGGTCGTCGGCGTGAACTCGGACGAGAGCGTGCGGTCGGTGAAGGGGCCGGGCCGCCCGGTGAACTCGATCGAGGACCGTGTCCGCGTGCTCGCAGCGCTCTCCGCGGTCGACCACGTGGTCGTCTTCGGCGAGCAGACCGCTGAGGGGCTGCTGCGGCAGCTCCGTCCGCACGTGTACGTGAAGGGCGGCGACTACCAGGGCGCATTCATCCCGGAGGCCCAGGCCGCCGACGAGATCGGCGCGCGAATCGAGCTGCTGCCGTTCCTGCCGGACCGCTCGACGAGCGGGCTGATCGAGCGCATCGGCGCAGCGTACGCCGAGAGCGCGAGTAGATAGAAGAGCGAGGGAGCGCCATGGGGCCGAAGGTCGACGTACTCATTCCGACGTACCGCCGACCCGCCGCACTCGCGGTCACCCTCACCTCCCTCATGGCGCAGACGTTCCAGCCGTTCCGCGTCGTGGTGTCCGACCAATCCGAAGGCGAGTCTGCAGCGAGCCGGGGCGAGGTGAAGGCCGCGCTGCGCGTGCTGGGCGCGACGGGGCGTGCCGCCGAGGCACACACGCACCTCCCTCGGCAGGGAATGGCCGAGCACCGCGACCACCTCCTCGGCAAGGCGAAGGCGCCGTACGTGCTGTTCCTCGACGACGACGTGGTGCTCGAGCCTTGGGTGCTGCAGCGGCTCGTGGAGACGATCGAGCAGCAGCAGTGCGGCTTCGTGGGCTGCGGGCTGATCGGCCTCTCCTACGCCGAGGACGTGCGGCCCGACGAGCAGCACGTCGAGTTGTGGGACGGCCGCGTGCAGCCCGAGCACGTGGAGCCGGGCTCGGCCGAGTGGGAGCGCTACAAGCTGCACAACGCCGCGAATTTGCTGCACGTGCAGCGCGAGTTGGGCGCGACGCCCGACAAGCCGCTGCCGTACCGGGTGGCGTGGGTGGGTGGCTGCACGCTGTACGACGCGGCGAAGCTGCGGGACTGCGGCGGCTACGAGTTCTGGCGCGACCTGCCGCCCGATCACGCGGGCGAGGACGTGCTCGCCCAACTGCGCGTCATGGAGCGCTACGGCGGGTGCGGCATCCTGCCGTCGGGGGCCTACCATCAGGAGCTGCCGACGACTGTGACCATGCGCCGCGTGGACGCGCCGCGGGCGCTGGGGAGGGTGTGACGACGCTAGCCGGTGTGGAAGCTGGGGGAAGTTGGTAATCTAACCCCATGCAGCGATACATCGGCGAGCTCATCCTCATCTTCGTGCTCGTCCTCCTCAACGGCTACTTCGCCGCCGCGGAGATCGCACTCATCTCCACCCGCCGCGCTACCTTGAAGGCGAAAGCCGACGCGAAGGTCCGCGGCGCGAAGGCCGCCCTCGATCTGACCGAGGACCCCTCGCGGCTCCTCGCCTCCACGCAGGTGGGCATCACGCTCATCGGCTTCATGGCGTCGGCCACGGCGGCCGTGTCGCTCGCTCTGCCGGTCGCGAAGGCGCTGCGGTCGCTCGGTGTGCCCGCCGTGACGCGTCTCGCGGGCGGACTGTCGGTCTTCCTGGTCACGCTCGCGATCAGCTACCTCACGCTCGTCATCGGCGAACTGGCGCCCAAGCGGCTGGGGCTGCAGCGCGCCGAGCAGGTGTCGCTCGCCGTGGCTCGGCCGCTCAACGTGCTGTCGATCGTCGCGAAACCGGTCGTGTGGCTGCTCGCGCGCTCGACGGACGCCGTCGGGCTGCTGTTCGGCCTCAAGCCGGGCGTGGGGAAGCCCGGTGTGTCCGAGGAGGAGATCAAGCTGCTGGTGACCGAGCAGGGCAGCCTGCTCGACGAAGAGAAGCGGATGATCCACGAGATCTTCGAGCTCGGCGACACGGTGGCGCGCGAGATCATGGTGCCGCGCGTCGACATCGAGATGATCGAGGACGACACGACGATCGGGCAGGCGATCGAGGTATTCACCCGCACCGGCTTCTCTCGGCTGCCGGTGTTCCACGAAGACCCCGACCGCATCATCGGCATCCTGCTGCTGAAAGATCTCGTCAACGCCGCAGCCGAGGGACGCCTCGAGGCGTTCGCCCGTGTGTACGCCCGCGAGCCGTACTTCGTGCCGGAAACGAAGCTCATCCTGCCGCTGCTCTCCGAGATGCGCACGCTGCAGAACCACATGGCGGTGGTCGTCGACGAGTACGGCGGGACCGCCGGCATCGTGACCATCGAGGACATCATCGAGGAGGTCATCGGCGAGGTTGCCGACGAGTTCGATCGCGAGCGGCGGCACATCACGCCTCTGACTGAGAACGAGTGGGTGATCGACGGGCGGCTGTCGGTGGAGGAGGCGCGCGAGATCCTGCACCTCGACGTGCCCGAGTCCACCGAGTACGAGACGCTCGCCGGTTGGGTGCTCGCCGAACTCGGCCACATCCCGATCGTCGGCGAGACGGTCGTGCGCGGCGACACCGAGTACCGCGTTCAGGCGGTCCGGCGGCGGCGCATCGCGCGGCTGTACGTGAAGCGGACGCCGGCGCAGCAGCCCGCAGGGCGATAGAAGCCGCATCGCGGCCTAGGTATTTCCAGCGTCGGTATAGAATCGACGGCGGGACCCACAGCCGAGAATCGGGGGCACATGGACAGCGGACAGGCGAACAGGCCGTACGGCCGCCCGCTCTACCGGAGTCGCGACGACCGCATGATCGCGGGCGTCTGCGGTGGTCTTGCCGAGCGCTACGGCTGGGACCCGACGCTCGTGCGCCTCGCGGCGGTCGCCGCCGCGCTCGTCTCGTGGGGCGGCATCTTCATCGCCTACATCGTCGCGGCGATCGTCATCCCCGAGGCGCCGGAGCCGGGGTTCGCCTCGGCGGACAACTGGTACTCGGCGCCCTGGAGTCCTCCGCCGAACGAGCCGGCCGCGCCGCCCTCGCCGGCGCCCGCGGAAGCACCCCCCGCCGGCGAGGTCGCGCCAGGCCCACTGTCGGCCGAGTCCACGCCGCCATCCGCGCCACAGCCGTCGCAGCTGCCGCAAGGCTGGGCGGCCCACCAATGGGCTGGCGCCCGGCCCTCGTCGTACCCGCCGAGGATCCCACGGCGCTCGCGCAACGGTGGGTTGGTCGTCGGGGCCATCCTCGTGATGCTCGGCGTGGTCCTGCTGTTCGGTCGCTTCTTCGCGATCACCTTCGCCATGCTGTGGCCGTTGATCCTCGTGGCTGTCGGCCTCGTCATCATCTTCGGCGCGCGCGGGGGCGACGGCCGATGAGCGTGCGACGCGTCCTCGACGGCCTCGTCGTCGTCGCCATCGGCCTCGTGCTCCTCGGCAACACGACGGGTGTGTTGCCCTGGAGCGTGTGGTTCACGATCCTGATGCTGTGGCCGCTGCTGCTGGTGGCCGCCGGCATCGACATCATCGGCCGTAGCCTCGACAACACCTGGCTCCGAGTCCTGTCCGGGCTGCTCGTGATCGGCGGCATCGCCTACGGGGCCTACATCGGCTTCGTCGCCCCCGGCGGACCGGACGCGCCGTGGATCCCGGTCCCGCTCCGCGCCGGCACCCTCCACACGTACGTCATGACGGAGCCGGCGAACCCCGCGGTTACGCGCGGGAGCGTTCGCATCGAGGGTGGGATCGGCGAATTGCTCGTGCACCAGGGGCAGTGGCTGGTCGGCCTCGAGGCCGCCTCGCCGCTCGGCAAGCCGCGGTTCGACGTCAACACGAGCGGCGATCACGTGGACGCGCGAGTCGGACTCGGCAGCAGCGGGCCGGTAGCCTGGCCGCTCAACACGGACACGAGGCTGCAGGTCGCGCTCGGTACGGGTATCGACTGGGACGTGCGGATGGACGCCGGGGCGTCTCGGCTCGACGTGGATCTCTCCGGCGTAACGGTGTCACGGCTGCGTGCGAACATGGGGGCGTCGAACGGCGACGTCAAGCTCGGCCGACCCGCCGCGGGAGGCAGCCAAGCGGAAATCGACGCGGGCGTGAGCAACCTCGACCTGTGGGTGCCGAAGGAAGACGCGGTGGAGATCCGCGTGGAGAGCGGGCTGGGCACGGTGAAGATGCCCGAGGGACTCTCCCCGGTCAGCGGGCAGGACCGGACGTGGCGTACCGCCGGCTTCGACCAGGCGAGCGACACGTGGCGGATCCTCGTGAAAGCCGGCGTCTCGACTGTGCGCGTCGAGCGCTACTAGGAGGCGGCAATGGACCATCGTGACATGCGCGACACGAGCCCGGGCGTGCTCATCGGCGGCGTGCTCGTCGTGGTCGGCGTGTGGCTGTTCCTACGCCGCTGGCTCGTGGTGACCCCATTCTGGACGCTGTGGCTGCGGGTCCGCCCCTTCGGCTGGCCGCTCGCACTGATCCTCATCGGCATCGTGGTGATCCTGCTCGCTTCCGGCGACCGCGGGCGACTGCACATGCCGGCGGCGGGCACGCGGCTGTACCGGTCTCGTCACGACAAGTGGGTGGCCGGCGTGATCGGCGGATTGGGGCGGTACTTCGGCGTCGACCCCGTGCCGCTTAGAATCGCCGTGGTCGCCCTGGCGCTGCTGTTCGGCTGGTGGCAGACGTTCATTGCGTATCTGATCGCCGCGTGGGTCATGCCCGAAGAGCCGGAGACCGTCGTCGCCCCCGGCCCGCCGCACGCTTCGTCGCCCGGCTAGGAGGAACCGTGCCCGACGCACCGTCACCCGAATCGCTCCCTCCCGCCGGGCCCACGAAGCCCGGCGACGTCATCGATGCGCACATGCACCTGTTCACCGTCGGCCTGCTCGAAGAGGTGATCTCGAAGCAGCCACCCGAGGCCATGAAGCGATGGCGCAAGTCGCTGAAGGACCGCAAGTTCGGCCGACGCCGGGACCAGGAGCTCCCGGACATGACGCCCGAGGAGTGCGCGCGCTGGTACGCCGACCGCATCCACGTCGCGGGGCTGGCGAAGGCGCTGTTCGTGTCGGTGATGGACGACAACGAGTGGACGCGCCAGTTCCTCCGCGCCGCGAACGGTCACGTGCAGGGGCTGACCGCGATCGACCCGCGCAACCCCGACGCTCCGGCGCTGCTCGAGCGCGAGCTCGCCATCGGCTTCCGCGGCGTGAAGCTCTACCCGGTCAACCGCTGCTACTACCTCTCGGACCCGGCGTGTCGGCCGTTCTTCGAGAAGGCTGCGGAGTTGCGGACCTCGATTACCATCCATTACGGAGTGACGGTCGATCCCACCGGCGACCTCCGGTACGCCGACCCGCTCGACCTGTCGCCAGTCGCGCGCGACTTCCCCGAGATCACGTTCGTGATCGCGCACTTCGGCGCCGGGTGGCTCGACAACGTGCTCCGGCTGGCCTACCAGTGCAAGAACGTTTGCGTGGACACGAGCGGCACGAACAACTGGATGGACTACTACGTGCCGAAGATGACGCTGCCCGAAGTCTTCGAACGTGCCCTGACCGCGCTCGGCCCGGACCGGGTACTCTTCGGCACGGACTCGGGAACGACGGCGCCGTACCGCTCGTGGATCAAGTTCCAGCAGATGCGGATCCTCGAGGAGCTCGGGCTGTCGGATGCGGACCGCGACCGAGTCCTGCGCGCGAATGCCGTGCGCATCTTCAAGATGGATGACCCGCTCCCGGCTTCCTAAGGCCGGCCGACAAAGGAGCCCGCCATGGCCGACGACGTCGCCGAAGAGGCATTGCGCCCCGCGTTCGACTACGACGAACTCGTTGACTGGGAGAAGCGGCTCGGCCGCGAGGCGCCGTTCTTCAGGGAGCTGTTCCAGGGGGCAGGCGTCCGTCGGCTCGTTGACGTCGGCTGCGGAAGCGGGATGCATGACATCCTGTTCGCCGGCTGGGGCATCGAGGTCGTCGGCCTCGATCCCGACGAGGGCATGCTCACGCAGGCTCGCGAGAACGCGACCGCGGCGCACGCGACGGTACGCTTCGAACGCGGGGGCTTCGGCGGACTGCGCGAGCTACTCGACGAGCCGGTGGACGCCGTCGTTTCGCTCGGCAACGCACTGCCGCACGTCGGCGGCCTCGAGGCGCTCCGCGTCACCTTCGACGACTTCGCGCACGTGTTGCGCCCCGGCGGCCTGCTCGTGCTGCACCTGCTCAACCACCAGCGCCTGCTCGCGAAGCGTCCCGTGTTCCTGCCGCCGACCGTGCGGCAGACCGCCGAGGGCCGCAAGGTCTTCCTCAAGCTGATCGACTACGTCGGCGACGACATCTTCATCGAGTTCCTGCGCCTGACGCGCCCGCTCGCCGCCGACGAGGATATCGAGACCGGCGGCTGGGAGATCCGCGCACGCCGCTCGCTGCACACGTCGCTACCCGCGCCGCTCCTCGCCGAGGAGCTCGCTTCCTCCGGGTTCACCGGCGTCACGTTGTACGGGAATCACGACAAGAAGTCGTTCGAGCCGCTCGAAGACGAGTCGGTGATCGTGGTGGCGCGGCGGGCGGGGTGAGGGGAGAGGCCACTCCGCCTTCTGTGCTAAAGCGCGACTTCGACCTGTGGTGCCGACTACCCGAAGATATCGGAGGCCGTGACGGCGATCGCGTCCTCCGGTAGCGGCGTCGTCGTACGTGTAGCGGTAGGCGCCGCCGTGCGGCACGCCGTAGCCCGAGCTTGCGCCACGCTTTGCCGAAGGTATAGGTGTGCTCGGCGCCCTTCGGCACGACGATCGAGGTGACGTTGCCGCCGGCGTCGTAGCCGTAGCGCACGATGCTGCCGCCGGGGCGGGTGGTGGTGAGCACCCGGCCGAGGGGGTCGTAGGTCATGCGCACTGTGCCGGCGGGGCTCGCGACGCTCTCGACGTTGCCGGAGGCGTCGTAGCTGCTGGTGACGGTGCGGTCGCCGACGAAAGGCTATGAAGGTGTCAACGTGCGCCGGGAAGTCTCAAGCAGAAACGGGTTGGCCATCTGCTTACATAACCCTCGCTCACTCGCCTTCGAAGCTTCGCCCATCTGTAGTCAGCGCATCAATCAGCCGTTCCAGAGCCAAGCCGCGCTCGTTCATCCTGATCGTGTCCACGAATCCGCTCTGTGCCAGCTCATGCCCGGCCAGTTGCACGAATGCCCCAGCCACTTCTCGGCTGACGCCGTCATCCAGTCGATCCAGCGCACCTGCCAAAGCCGGCGCCCGTACCGCCACCAACTCCGCGAGCAGTTCCCGTTGCTCGGGTCGAAGGTGGATCTTCCATGTCCCACGTGCGTCGTCCTTCATGTACAGCCCTCTCGCCTCACTGTGGATTGATCCAGGTCGTAGCAACGGTCCCATTCGGTGTCAGAATCACGTCGACGTGATTCGCGCCCTCGTAGAGGAAGTTGCCGTTAGAGCTCTGCCATGTGACAGACACTGGATTGCGAACAGCGGCCTCAATCATCTCACCGTCGACGCCACGCTCAACCATCCTGCCGTACAGGTGATTGTCGTTCCAGATCGAATAGCCTGTGATCCTGCCTTCAAGGCCGGCACTCGCGTCCTCCACAAGCGCTAATCCAGATTCGGGCGTGTCCTTGCCGAGTCCCGCCGTTTCTACGAGTGCCGGCAGGCCGAAACGCGCGGCGCCCACGACGACCATTGTCGCTATCACGATATCGTCGTTCTGCTCTGCATACCCCGGGTCGAGTGTGCGCTTGTACGCGGCCCAATCCGGTTCATACGGCGGGTTCCTGTACGGAGTCCTGTACGGCTCGACGGCGCTGCAGCGCAGCCCTTGCAAATCGACGAGGTTCATCTGATCGCCGCCGCAGTAGGCGTAGACATTCAACCCGCCACCCAGGCTCAGCGGGTCCTTCTGCATCCACCGCCCGGTGCTTGGCTCGTAGTCACGCGCGCCGAAGTGCATGAGGCCGGTGTCCGCGTCCGCGAGGCCGCTGGCGAAGCCGAGCGGCACCTTGAAGGCCGGACTTGAGTCGCTCACGACGTTACCGAAGCTGTCGTAGTCGACGCGCTTAACGGTGTTGCCGCTCGCGTCCGTGACGAGGCGCAAGCTGCCGACCTGGTCGTAGGCGAGGTAGTAGGTGGTCGCGCCCTTCGTCATGAGGTAGGGCGTGCGACTCGATCCGTCTCCCTATGTCGTGCCGTCAGGGCAACAAGAAAGCCGATGGAGGATGCGGTTCACCTTGGCGAGGTCGTACGGGGCCGATGGCCCGGAAGCGTCTGCGAACCGTCGTGCAAGCCCTTCCAATGCAGGCACCGCAGATCGAATGAGGTATCGATCTATGAGTGCTAGCGCCGTGAACCGTCGCTTTGGCTCGTCAGCAAGCGCCCACTCCGCGATTACCTGATTCGCTTGGAGACGCTCGTCTTGGCTCAAAGAGACGTACAGCTTCTGAAGTTCGAGCACGGAGCGGTACGCGTCTTTATCGCGCTCCGCTTGGAGGTCGATTTCTTCCCACACCCGATTGAACTCTTCGCGAACGTCGTTTGCGCTCATCGTCACTGAACCCGCTTCAGAAACTCGACCGGAATCTCGTAGGGGAATTCCATTTCCTGTCCACCGCCTGCCATGCCGAATTGACCAGATACCCGCGTCACAGCAGGAATGTCGTACCCTGCCGCTTCCAACCCCGCTACGTCAATCTCGAGGATAGCGTTGCGCGCCCCTCCGGCAGGATTCAAAGCCAGGTCAATGTGTGCTTGCAGTGGAGTAAGTTCATCAGGAGTTGCGTAGGAGCCGGGGATCAAGCCATTCCCTCCCATGATGGACTCGGCCGCCTCGTCGGTCGTGTGGTGGAAGCCTACCGCTCCCCCGCCTGCACCTGCCGCAAGGCTGGCGGGTCCGTAGACTGCCCACCATGTGGCAATTGCGGGGCCAGCCTGGTAGAGCGCCCCAATGCCTGTCATCGTCCCAACTGCGGCATCGACGTATGCAACGTTCCGCGCCGCCTGTCTCGCAACCTCCCACCCCTGGGCCTGGTCGGCGTACCGCTGCGCCTGCCTCGCCCAATACTCCGTGTACTCCTTGCACGTCATCGCTCGCAGCCCGCTCGGGTCCACGAGATTCACCGGATTCCCCTCGGCGTACGCGTAGACGTTGAGCCCCCCACCCAGACTCAGCGGGTCCTTCTGCATCCAGCGCCCGGTGCCCGGCTCGTAGTCGCGGGCGCCGAAGTGCACGAGGCCGGTGTCGGCGTCCGCGAGTCCGCCCGCGAAGCCGAGGGGCACCTTGAAGGCCGGGTTGCTGTCGCTCACGACGTTGCCGAAGCTGTCGTAGTCGAGGCGCTTGACGGTGTTGCCGGACGCGTCGGTGACGAGGCGCAAGCTGCCGACCTGGTCGTAGGCGGGGTAGTAGCTCGTGCTCCCCTTCGTCATGCGGTAGGGCATGCGGCCGTCGGCGTAGGTGAAGCGGGCGGTGAGGGCGCCGGCGGCATCGTAGGTGGCCAGCAGGTGGGTACCGTCGCCCCACAGGTAGCGCTCGGTGATCGCGGCGTTCACGCGCTTCGCGACCCGGCGCCCGAACCCGTCGTAGTCGTAGGCGACGGTGCGACCATCGGCGAGGTGCGCCGAGGTGAGCTCGCCGAGCGCGGAGTACGCGAAGGTCGCCGTGCCCTCACTGCTCGCGCGGCCGGTGACGTAGCCGTCCGCGTCCACGGTGTACGTCGCGCCCGCGCTCGTGAGGATGCGGTCGTCGTCGCCGAAGGTGGCGGACACCGTCGAGTCGACGCCGCGCAGCGGGACGCGCGAGGCGGTGCGGTTGCCGTCGGCGTCGTAGGCGTAGGACTCGGCGAGGGCGCCGTCGCGCGTGACCGAGACGAGGCGGCCGAGGGCATCGTAGCCGTAGGCCGAGGCGATCGACTCGCCGCCGATGGTCTCGGTGCGCGTCGCGACCCGGCCCGCCGCGTCGCGGGTGAGCTGGTAGCCGTAGCGGGCGGCGGCGTTCACGGTCACCGTGGTCGCGTCCATCTCGCCGTAGCCGGAGAAGCCGCGTGCGAGCGAGAAGCCGGTCGCGGTGACCGCGGTGGGCAGGCCGTTGTCGGCGCGCCGGGCGATCGTGAAGGGCGCGGCCGACGTCATGAGGCCGTCGGCGTCGTAGCCGTAGGTCTGCGCGGCGCCGGCGTAGGTGAAGCTCGTGGGCGCGAAGTCGCTGTTGTAGGCGTAGGACAGCGTGGTGTTGAGGACGCCGGTGCGCGCGTCGGTCTTGAGCAGGCTGCCGTCGTAGGTGAAGGTCGAGCGCTCGCAGCCGCGCGTGATCGCGTCGAGGCGCCCCGACGGGTGGCGCGTGAACGCGATCGTGTCGCTGCCCGCCGCGACCGAGGTGAGGAGGCCATTCGTGTAACGGTCCTCGATGACGCTGCCCGACGGGGAGGTGATCGTCCTCGGCCGACCGGCGTCGTCGCAGGTGTAGCCGTACGCGCCGCCGTGCGGCACGCCGTAGCCGAGCTTGCGCCACGCTTTGCCGAAGGTATAGGTGTGCTCGGCGCCCTTCGGCACGACGATCGAGGTGACGTTGCCGCCGGCGTCGTAGCCGTAGCGCACGACGCTGCCGTCGGGGCGGGTGGTGGTGAGCGCCCGACCGAGGAGGTCGTAGGTCATGTGCACCGTGCCCGCCGGGCTCGCGACGCTCTCGACGTTGCCGGAGGCGTCGTAGCTGCTGGTGACGGTGCGATTGCCGACGGTCGAGGCCGTGGCACCGAGGACAAGTTCAATGTCAAGGTTCGTTGCCGCGTTATCCCTCGAACGTGTCCGGGCGAAGGCTCGCTCGGCGCTATCGCCTGTCCCTAATCGCCCTGGTGACAACTAGGCGTTTCTGTGCGAACTGGGTGCGAATACCAACCAGCTCAGAAACTATGAGAATGATCGCGATCACCAAGGCTACAAGAACACTTCGAACAGAGAGGATGACCGCTGCGGCCATCAGGATTCCCGCGGCCCGCGTCCAAGTCAGTCCGATAGATTGCTTCCAGATCCTATCGAGCTCGTCTAGATTGCACGCGCGATTCATCTCGAAGAAGCGGCGCGTGACGTCTAGCCTGACAAGCAAGAAGCCTGTGGCGCAGAGAACGACGCCGATGATCAATCTGGTTGTGGCATCCACTACTCGACCCCATCAGGAAGGGCGCCGTCGGTGATGACGTGCCGAATCACAACGCCGGGCACGGCGACGTCGCTCGCTGCCGGTACAGAATCGTTACCGTCGCCTCACCTTGCATGCACTGGGGCGGGCTTTCATTTCCGCGAGGCATCGCTATCCATTCGCGCCTCGAGACGAGAAGTAGAAAGCGAACGCGAGAACGATGAGCCACGCCACAGAGCCGACGACGCTCGCGTTCAATGGCAGGCCAAACGCAAAGTGGCTAACGGCCACGAACAGGACGAAGCCGGCGCTGAGGATGAGTGCAATCCAGGGCCTCAGTCTGGGGCGGGCTGCCGCCAGCAACAGGGTCAGGGCCGCAAACAGGAACAGGCCGACGACCAGCACTATCTTCTCCCCACCAATGCGAGGGCCGCCAGCAGGACAAAGAAGAACCCTACCACCCGGACGATCAGCACTTGTCTGGAGAACACTTCGGGGGGCGACGACCAGTAACGCGCGATAGACTTCGCCAGTGGAACCGCATAGATGATACTCAGGACCCCGACTAGCGCGAACACCAGTGACTTCAGTATTGAATCGGGCATTGCTTCTCCAGTTCGGTCGCGTCTGCTCGAATCAGAAGACCTTGAAGGCTGACACTGCGAGCCCCGGCGTCGAAAGACCGCCTTGAACGTACGGGTCGAGTGGGTCAGAGAGCGGCGCCCCTCCGGCGACGCCAATCCCGTTCGCTGCCGCGGTCCCCTCCACATAGTAGCCAGGATTCACGCGACCCTCGCCCGCCATCAACGACGATCCGGGACCCGATGCCAGGGTAAGCCCGAAGTACGTGTGGATATCGAATCCTCCACACTGAATGGGGACGTCACGGTCTATGTTGACGATTACGCCACCTGTGATCCCGGGCCCCGCCGCATCGACCGGAATCTGAAAGTTCAGATCGAAGTAGAACTTGCGTGTCCTATCCCACCTGTTGCGAAGTGCCTGGTACAGAGGACCCCAACGCTCAGCCTCCCGCTCCGCTTGGTCGCGATAGTACTGCAGCACCCCTCGCGTGATAGGGTCGTTCAACCTCAGCCCGCTCGGGTCCACTACATTGACCGGATCGCCCCCGCAGTACGCGTACACGTCCACGTCCCCGCCGCCGAAGCTCAGCGGATCCTTCTGCATCCACCGACCGGCGACTTCGCGCCCACGAGCTTCACCTACGCCGGCGCCGCCCAGACCTACGGCTACGACGCCGACGGCCTCATGACCTCGGCGGCGCCCTTCACGATCGCACGCCGCGCCGACAACGGCTTGTCGACCGCCGAGCGCGCGACCTTCACCTACGACGGCAGCCTGCTCAAGACCGACACGCGCACCGGCGTCATGTCGGGCACGCTGTCCTACGCCTACAGCCGGCGGCAACGTCACCAAGATCGTCGTGCCGAAGGGCGCCGAGCACGCCTACACGTTCAGGCGAGGCACGAACGACCCAACGAAGCGTCGGACGCCGAGGCGCATGCGAGCCGAAAGGCGCACTGCAGGTTCCCCCTCTGCATGAAGCCTCATGCGATGAGGCTGATGAGACCCCCATGAAACGAGGTCACGATAGCAGGAAGAACCTTCCAGCGAGCACCAGAGAGTGCCGAACGGCAGCGCCCACCGCCCGATCGGCGTGAGCAGCATCACAGTCAGGCCTGCGAACCGCCTACTCCTCCTCGGCGAGCTTCCGGCCGAGGACGCAGCTCGCGCACCGCAGTGCGTCGCACGCGTCCACCGGCGACTCGACCTCCGCGAGGCCGCGCTCGGCGAGCGTGCGGTAGAGGTGGCACAGCGGCAGGCCGGCGACGTTCTGGAAGCACTCGTCCTCGTCCACGGACGCGATCTGGCTCTCGATGTTGTACGCGCCCGCGCAGCCCAGCAGCTCGCCCTTGGCGGCCCACTCGTCGATGTCGGCGTCCGACAGCTCGCGCATCCTCACGCGCGTGGTGACCGCGAACGCCTCAGGCTCGCGGTCGTCGGCATCGAGCAGGGCCACCGCCGTCACCACCTGGTGCGTTCGCCCCGAGAGCGCACGCAGCATCCGGTACGCGTCCTCGAGGTCCGCCGGCTTGCCGAGGACCTCCCCGTCGAGCACCACGATGGTGTCGCACGCGACGATCAGCCGCGTCTCGCGCTCCTCGGCGGAGAGTTCGGCGCGCGCCGCGACTGCCTTCTCGGCGGCGATTGCGATCGCCAGCGCCTGTGGCTCCTCGCCGGGCGTCAGCTCCTCGGCGGTCTCCACGGAGGTCGTGTCGTACGGCACGCCGAGGCACCCTAGCAGCCGCCGACGTCGCGGCGACGCCGACGCCAGCAGCAGCCGCGTGTGACCGGCGTCGCTGCGGCCCGTCGCGGCCTCGCTCGTATCCTGTGAGCAGGATGTTCCTGAGCCGGTGTCTTCGGAGCGTCCCATGTGCGGGGATGATAGCACCGTGCCTCGCTTTGGAGTCATAATCGTCAGGCGCGCGTCGCCGGCCCTCCTGCGGGAGTCGCCGCCGTCTCGATCGAGAGGGGAGACAGGCCTTGCCCGAAGAAGCGGCGCATGCGCGCAAGGCACCTCTCGTCGTCGAACGCTTCATCAAGCAGCTGTACGTGACGTACAAAGCGGTGAAGCTCTACCCGCCGACCAACAACATTCCACGCGAGAACGCCGCGGCCGCCATCTCGATGCTGCGCGCGTACTTCCAGCGCGAGGCGGAGATGCGCCTCTACGTGTCCAAGGACGCGCTGCTCTACGACGCCAGCCCCGTCTTCGGCGGGAATCCGGTCTACGCGGCGTTCGCGCGCGAGTTCTACATCCGCAAGCTCGCCGAGGTCCGCTTTCACAGCGGGGTGCGTGACTCGGACATCGCGCTATTCCTGTCGATGCTGCTCGTGCCCCCCGAGGAGATCCTCGCGTCCGGCGGCTTCGAGGCGCGACTGTGGGACCAGCAGGTCGACAACATCACGGTTCGCGAGGTGACGAAGCGGACGTTCGAGGCCGCGGTGCCGACCGTTACGCCGTCGCAGACGCAGGGTGAGCCGTGGCCGCCCACCGCCAAGCGCATCGACGAGCTGCTGTCCGAGGCCTTCAGCGGCAACCAGCGCGCGCGACGGCTGCTCGTGCAGGTGATCGAGGACCGGGCTGTGCTGCAGTCGTACCTCGAAGACGTCGCAGCAGCAGGTGCCGGCGGCGGCGAAGGACGAATCGCGGCGCGAGCCGCGTCCCTGGCGCACATCGCGTGGGGCGAGCTACCGGGCGACCAGCCGCCGCTGTATCGCTCGCTGCTCGAGGCGACGTTCGCGCTCGACGAGCCGCTGCGCGGCGTGGTCCTTCGCAACAAGCTGCTCTCCGAGGCGCGCGCCGACGACGCCGTCGCCGCGCTCGTGCACGCCGCGGACGTCCACGAGTTCGTGGGCGTTCTCGTCGATGGCCTCGCCCAGACCGGTCGCGGTCGCGACACGATCGCGCGCACCGTTCGCGCCCTCGCCCATGTCAGCACCGCCTCTCGTGAGGACGTGCTCGGCGCGTTCGAAATGGCGCTGCGCGACCACGCCGCGTCCAACGAACTCATCGCGGAGGTATTCGAAGCCGCAGCGCCCACGACGTTGCGGGTGCGCGAGCGCACCACGCCGGCGCAGGAGGCGCCCGTCGACAGCATCCTGCGGCTCGTCGGCCAGGCGCCGGCCACCGTCGCCGACGTGCGTGCGACGCCTCGCTTCGCCCATCTCGCCGAGGAGGCGCGCGTCGGCATCACCGACGGTGACGTCCTCAACGCGCTCGTCGACCTCGTCACGCTCGAGCATCGCGACGTGCCGTTCGCGACGATCATGTCGCTGATCGAGGACGGCCTCGGCCTGCTGCTGGGGCGCGGCGACTTCGAGGTTGCCGCGGAGGTCGCATCGGCAATCGTGGCTGCGGAGAACAAGCCGGGCTACGACCCGGCGCAGGCGCGGCGTCTGGGCGCGGCGCTCAACACGCTCGCGAACCCCGAGCAGATGCGCTACGTCCACGAGGCGCTGCGGCTGTTCCCCCACGACTCCATCGAGTACCAGGCGTGCCGAGGGCTGCTCGAGATCCTCGGCGCGAAGGCGATCTCGCCGCTGCTCGAAGTGCTCGCACAGGAGCCGGACATGGCCGGCCGAAAAGCGCTCGTCGACCTCATCTCCGAGGTCGCCGACCGCTTCGTCGAGCAGCTCGGCGACCGCGTGTCCGACGGACGTTGGTACTTCGTGCGCAACGTCGTCGGCATCCTGGCGAACGTACGTGATCCGCGCGTGCTGACGTACTTCGAGCGGACGCTGCGCTACCCCGATGCCCGGGTGCGTCGCGAGACGATCCGCGGCATCGCGGGACTGCGCGAGCGGCGCGCCTACGAGATGCTCGTTGCCGCGCTCGAAGACGACGACATCCAGAACGTGCAGCTCGCCGCGCGTTACCTCGGCACCCTGAAGGTGCGCGAGGGGCTCGAGCCGCTGCTGCAGGTCGCGCGCGGCGAGGGTCGCGGCAACCGCGAGGCGCCGGTGCGCGTCGAGGCCATCGAGGCGCTCGGCCGCATGGGGTACGCCGAGGCCGTGCCCACCCTCGAGTCGCTCGCCCGCCAGCGCTCACTCCTCGGCCGAGGGGTGAGCCGCGAGTTCCGTGCGGCGGCCGAATCCGCCCTGCGCGAACTGTCGCGGCGGGGGGTGTGATGTGAGCGCCGAACCTCTCGACCTTCCGGATAGCCCGGCGAGCGCCCCGGTGTTCTCGAGCCGGCAGGTCGCTCGCGCCCGCGAACTGCTCGCGCGCCTCTACGCGGCGCGCCGCGCCGTGAAGCTCTACCCGCCGGCGCATCCCGCGATCCCGCGCAGCATCGAGCAACTCCTCGCCGCGCTCGCCGAGTACCATGCCGAGGGCGTCGACGTGCCGCTCACGTTCCTCGAAGACGAGCTGCTCCTCGGCGAGCAGATCCTCTCCGAGGAGAGCGAGCTGTTCGGGCAGTTGATCGGCGAGATGACCGCAATCGGCGCGACCAGCGTGACGTTCGCGCGCGGCCTCGACTTCGACGATCTCGCTCGCGCCACGCGCGTGCTCGCAGCGGACTCGATGGAGATCGAGGCGGCAGGCGGCCTCGAGTCGCTCGTCGCGGCGGCCGAGTTGCGGCATGTGCGCATCCAGAGCGTCCGGCCCGTCGAACGCTTCGCCGAGACCGAGCAGGACGACAGCGAGCGCGCTCGCACCGTCTACGTCGAGGCGCTCGACATGATGCGTGAGATGAACCACCTGGTGTCGACGAGCGGGGTGCTGTCGATCGGTCGCGTGCGATCGACCGTGCGCGGGCTCGTGAGCAACGTGCTCACCAACCGCTTCGCGATGGTGGGGCTGTCGGGCCTCAAGAACTACGACGAGTACACGTTCTACCACTCGGTGAACGTCGCGATCCTGTCGCTCGGCCTCGGGTCGATGATCTCCACCGATCCGCGGTTCCTGTCGTCGCTGGGCGTCGGCGCGCTGCTGCACGACCTCGGCAAGCTCGGCCTCGACCTGGACGTGCTCAACAAGCCCGGCGCGCTCTCCGCCGAGGAGTGGGACATGGTGCGCGCGCACCCGATCGAGGGCGCCGAGGGAGCCGCGACCGTGCACGGCCTCGACAAGGCCGCGGTGGTGATCATAATGGAGCACCACATGCGCCACGACCTCACCGGCTACCCGCGCCGCCAGCACCCGCGGCCGCAGCACCTCGAGAGCCGCATCGTCGCGATCGCCGACGCCTACGACGCCATGACCTCGCGCCGCGCCTACAGCGCCGCGCGACTGCCCGACGAGGCGCTCGCAATCCTCGCCAACAGCGCGGGCACGGCGTTCGACCCTGCGCTCGTGCCGCTGTTCGTGAGCCTCCTCGGCGTCTATCCGCCGAGGACGGTCGTGCGTCTCACCACCGGCGAGACCGGCGTGGTAGTGCGGCCGACGCCCGGCGAGCTGCTGCGTCCGGTCGTTCGCATCTTCAGCGGCGCCGATGGGCGCCTGATCGACCCCTTCGATGCCGACCTCGCGGATCCCACGCAGCGCCGGGAGATCGAGCGTTCGCTCGACCCGGCGGGATTGAACGTCGACGTAGAGGAATATCTGTAAGCGCAGTCGCATCCGGCGACGCGCAACGAATTGGGAGGCCGCATGGACCGTCGTGGGGGTGAGGGGAACCGCTTCCTCTGGATCATCGGGGCGGCGATCCTGCTCGTGGTCGTGCTGCTGTCCTTCTCCCGCGCTATCGCCACGTTCTACACCGACCTGCTGTGGTTCCGCGATCTGGGCCACGCCCAAGTCTTCTGGACCACCTTGTGGTCGCGCATCATCGCGTTCGTGGTCTTCGCGGTCGTCTTCTTCGCGCTCGCGTTCGTGAACGTGCGCATCGCGCGGTCGATGGCGCCACGCAACCTCGTGAGCATATCCAACGACCTGCCGCAGGAGCTGGAGGAGGCGGTCCGACGCCTCCGCGCGCGGATCGACCCGTTCGTCGACTGGCTGCTGCTCGGCGGCTCCATCGTGCTCGCCATCTTGTTCGGCTCGGCGATGGCCGGCCAGTGGCCGACGTTCCAGCTCGCGCTCCACGCCGTACCGTTCGGACAGGTCGACCCGCAGTTCGGTCGGGACATCGGCTTCTTCGTGTTCACGCTGCCGGCGCTGCGCGTCATCGTCGACTGGACGCTCACCGCCCTGGTGTTCGTGCTCATTGCGACCGCCGCGGTGCACTTCGTCGACGGCGCCATCCGCCCCGGCGCGCGCTGGCAGGGCTTCGCGCCGCACGTCAAGGCGCACCTGTCCGTGCTCGCCGGTCTCATCGTGCTCACAAAGGCGTTCGACTACTGGCTGCGCATCTACGAACTCGACTTCTCCACCCGCGGCCAGGTTTTCGGCGCGAGCTACACCGACGTCCATGCCCAGCTGCCCGCGTTCTACATACTCATCGTGATCGCGCTGCTGTCAGGCATCGCGCTGCTCGTGAACATCCGCGTCAAAGGGTGGCGCCTCCCCTTGATCGCGCTCGGCGTCTGGATCGGCGCCGCGATCCTCATCGGCGGCGTGTATCCGGGCCTCGTGCAGCAGTTCCGTGTCACGCCGAACGAGTTGGCCGCCGAGACGCCCTTCATCAAGCGCAACATCCAGTTCACGCGGAAAGCGTTCGACCTGGAGGGCGTTTCGCCCAAGCCGTTCGCCGCGAACGAGGACCTCACCAGCGCGCAGCTGCGCGAGAACAGCGCGACCATCGACAACGCCCGGCTGTGGGACCCGAAGTTCGTGGCGGACGCGTACCGGCAGTTGCAGGAGATCCGCTCGTACTACGTGTTCAACGACATCGATGTCGACCGCTACGTCCTGGGCGGGGAGCGCCAGGAGGTGCTGCTGTCGGCGCGAGAAATGGACGTCAACCGTCTGCCGGACGTGTCGAAGACGTGGGTGAACCAGCACCTGTTCTATACGCATGGCTACGGTGCCGTCGTGAGTCCAGTGCGCGAGGCGACGACCCAAGGGCGGCCGAAGTTCCTCGTGCAGGACATCCCACCGCGCGGGACGCCTGAGCTCGCGATCAAGAAGCCCGGCATCTACTTCGGCGAGGTGGCGAATGAGTACGTGGTCGCCGACAGTGGCCTGCTCGAGTTCGACTATCCCCGCGGTGCCGACAACGCGCGGAGCAGCTACTCGGGCAAGGCGGGCGTGGAAGTGGGCAGCTTCTTCCGCCGGCTCGCGTTCTCGCTGCGGTTCCAGACGTCACAGCTGCTGCTGTCGAGCTACGTGAAGCCGAGCAGCAAAGTCCTGTTCCGCCGAGATCTGAAGACGCGAATCGGCGCACTTGCCCCGTGGCTGAGCCTCGATCGCGACCCGTACATCACGATCATAAACGGGCGGCTCGTCTGGATCGTTGACGGCTACACGACCTCATCCCACTACCCGTACTCGCAGACGCACGGCAGCATCAACTACATCCGCAACGCGGTGAAGGTCACGATCGACGCCTACGACGGCACCACGCGGATGTACGCGATGGACCCGAACGACCCGGTACTCGCGTCGTGGCGCAAGGTCTTCCCGGGCCTGGTGCTGGACGCGAGCCAGATGCCGACGTCGATCCGCGAGCACCTGCGCTATCCGGAAGGCCTCTTCCGCGTCCAGGCCGAGGTCTACAAGGTCTACCACATGTCGGACCCCGAGGTCTTCTACAACAAAGAGGACCAGTGGGCGCTGCCGGGCGAGACCGGCGGCACGGCGATGAACCCGTACTACGTCCTTATGCGGCTTCCCGGCGCGCAGCGCGAGGATTTCGTGCTCATGGAGCCCTTCACGCCGCGGAACCGCGACAACATGATCGGCTGGATGGCGGCCAAGTCAGATCCCTCGGACTACGGCCAGCGCTTGGTGTTCCAGTTCCCGAAGCAGAAGCTGATCCTCGGCCCGGACCAGGTGGTTGCCGCAGTCAACCAGGATCCGACCATCTCCGCTCAGCTCACGCTATGGCGTCAGGGGGGCAGTCGCGCGGACCTCGGCAACATGCTCGTGCTGCCGGTCGAGGAGTCGATCCTCTACGTCCAGCCGTTGTACCTGCTCGCCGAGAACGTGCCGATCCCACAGCTGACGCGAGTCGTCGTGGCCTTCGGCGACCAGGTCGCGATGGAGCCGGATCTGGCCACCGCGCTCATTCGCGTCTTCGGCACGAAGGCGCAGGGCGTCGTGACGCCGGAGCGGCCTGGAACGACTCCCGCTACTGTGCCGACGACCTCGACGGCGCCGCCCGCGGCGACCGGAAGCGTCGCAGCTCAACTGCGCCAGGCGGGCGATCTTTACACCCGCGCACTGGAGGCGCAGCGGCGGGGAGATTGGGCGACTTACGGGCGTCTGATCAACCAGCTGGGGCAGGTGCTCCGGCAGGCCGCGGCGGCGTCTCGCGAGGCGACGCGAGGCCGCTAGCAGCGGCGATGGTTGTTTGAGGCAGCAGGGTTGTGGTAACGTAACGGCCTAGCAACTATTTGCAAGGCGCTCGTATCGCGTGTGATGGACCCGTCTGGGCTCCTCATTGGACCGGCGCGACGAGCGTGAAACCGATCAGCAGCCGAGGGCCGCTGCCGGCGCCGAACCTGGCGTCACACGACCCCCATAGCTCTCGGTAGGAGTACGGTCCACTGCCGAAAAAAGCATAGCTCGTGCTTTTCAAGGCGCTGGCGGCGAGGTTTCCAAATCCTGCTGTTGCGCCGGGTGCGAGACGCCTTTCGCCGTCGTTTCATTCGGGACCTCTCTCGGGTCTCTTCCCAGGCTCTCTGCCGCTTCGGGGCACTATTGCGCCCCACGGACGCTCCCGGCCGCCGCCATCCTGTTCCCGGCCCTGGAGGTTCGTGTGCTTAGAGTCATAAAGAAGGCAGCTGTTTCCGTCACCACGCTGGTCGCCACGCTCTCGCTCGTGGGAGCTGCGGCGGCGGCGACGCTCTCGGTACCCGCAGCGCGGGCCGAAGCGGCCGAGTCGACGGACATGTCGGCCACCGTTCTCGCCCCGACGCCCTCGGTGGTGTCCTCGGCGACTCCGGATGTGACCGCCACCATATCGGCGACCGAAACCCTGGTCATGCTCCCGATCATGCTGCCGACCTTGATGCCGATGCGACAGCTTCCGGCATCGTTCATCACCACCCCCTCAGTCGCCCCCGTGGTGACTGCCCAGCCAGCTAAGCCGAAGGCCGCGCCCGCCAAGCATAAGCACCGCCGGAAGGTGCACCACGTGCGCTGGAGGCGTGCGAAGGTCTCCTGGTACGGTCCCGGCTTCTACGGCCATACGATGGCCGGTGGCGGCAAGCTCACGCGAAGCAGTCTCGTCGTGGCGCACCGCTCGTTGCCGTTCGGCACGAAGGTCCAGATCATGTACCGCGGCCGCAAGGTCATCGCCGTGGTCAAGGACCGTGGTCCGTTCGTGCGCGGCCGAACCTTCGACCTCGGTCCTGGGACGGCGAAACGCCTCGGATTCAACGGTGTCGGCTACGTGAAGTGGCGCATCATCAAGCGACGTTAGCGAGTACGCCACGGGGCGCCGGAAACGGCGCCCCTCCACTTTCTGGGCGTCCTACCGGCACTTTCGGGTATCTTAAGCCCTGACTGACAGGGACGCGTCGGGAGGAACAGGATGGCCGAGAGCTCGCCCGGCCCCGGGGGATCGAACCCTGAAAGCATCATCGATGCGATCGCCGACCTGCTGCAGTTGGCCACCACGTACGTGCGCCAGCAGGTCGAGACCATCACGCGGGAGAAGGTCGTCCTGCCGCTCCAGAAGGTCGGCGTCGCCATCGGCGCCGCGTTCGCGGCCGGCTGCCTGCTCGTCATCGGCCTGATCTTCGTCGCCGTGGCGGTCGTCATCGGCCTCGGCCACCTCATCGGCTACGGCTGGACGTTCTTCCTCATCGGCGCGATCTTCCTGATCGGCTCGGCCGTCTTCCTGGTCATCAAGGGAAGGAATCTGCAGCGATGAGCGCATCCGCCGCCAAGGACGCCGCACAGAGCAGTGCTCGCATCTTGGAGCCCCGCGTGTCCGTCGACGACCTCAAGCGCAAGGCCGAGCAGGTGCGCGACATCGCACAGGCGCAGGTGAAGCGCGTGACCTCCGACGAGCTGTCTCGCACGCTCGTGATCGCCGCCGTCGGGGTCGCGGTCGTCGTGTCGTTCGCGTACTTCCTCGGCACGCGCCGACGCTGATCGCGTCGAGTCTGCGGGCGCGGCGGTAGCGCATGCGCGTCGAGCACATCTCGGTGGGCGAGCGGGAGGTCGACGTCGTCGTGCGCTTCGCGGCCGAGGAGCCGCTGCGATCCTCGGCGTATCCCGAGCTGCCGGCCCGACTCCTCGAGCTCCTGCCCAAGCTCGCACTGCACGACTGCGAGAACGACCGCGGCCGACCGTTCGTCGCGGAGGTCGGCGACACGGAACTCGCGCACGTGTTCGAGCATGTCACCCTCGAGCTGATGGCCCAGGCGGGCTCACCGCGGACAACGCGTGCGGCGACCAGCTGGGACTTTCGCCGCGACGGACGAGGCGTCTTCCACGTCGCCATCGCCTACGACGACGACCTCGTGTCCCTGGGGGCCATCAAGCTCGCGGACGCCGTCCTACGTCACCTCTTGGAGGGTGAGCAGCCGCCCGACCTCGACGCCGAACTGGCTCGCCTGCGCGCGCTCCGGAACCGTCCCCGGCGATAACGTCGGTCGCGGTGTGCGTCCGCCCCTGGCGGGGTAGGAGACCGGAGACGGGTGGCCGAGGAGGTGGCGTGTGGAAGGCCGGCAGTGGCGCGCGTACTACGAGCGACTCGCGCTACCGTACGTGCTCGCGTTCTGCATTGCGACCGCCGGCGTTGCGGTCGGCTTCGTCTACCCTGCCCTCACGGCGAACCCGGCGGTGACGCCAACGACGCTGGGCCTCCGCTGGCTCGGCATCGTCTGCGGTCTGTTCGGTAGCGCCGCAGTCGTATGGTGGTACGTCATCGGCGGGCACACGTCCCGCCTCGTCGCAGGAACCCTCGGCCTCGGCATCGTCACCGCCGCGGAGGCGGTAGGCGGCGCCTGGCTCATCCTGCTGTCGGTCCTCGCCACCTCGCTGTTCGCGCTGCTGGCTGCGGCGTTGTTCGCGGTGTCTCTAGTACTCGTGATCCTCAGTCTTGCGGTGGTGATCCGGCGTCGCCTGACCTACGGCAACCGCCTGCTCGTTTGGCACGCCGTGCTCGCTGCCGCCGCAGGCCTCGGTCTGCTTGCAGCGGACCGCGCGCTACCGTTCGAATCCAACCCGGTCATCGGCCTGATCTTCGTGATCGTCCCGTTCGTTGCGCTGCTGGAGATGGCGAATGCCGAGATCGTCCGGCTCTGGCTGGAGGCCGAGTCGCGGCCGGTTCGCCCGGCTGCCGACGGGATGTGATCCGAGCGCCTACGCGCTCTCAGCGGAGAACGCCTGCTCGAGGAGCACGAGGGCGCGATCGACGCTGCGGGTCACCGCGCCCCAGATGGTGCGCTCGCGGTCGGCGGTGATCGGCGCGTTGGTGCTGAGATGTATCGTCGTCACGAGACGCGTGTTCTCGTCTTCGGGGAACAGGTCGAATCGCAGCAGGTACGAGAGGTTCTCGGCGGTCGCAATGATCTCGAGGCGCTCCGGACAGCGGACCTGGTTGACGGTGACGAGCGTGTCGACCTCACCCTCGTCCATCCGGATGTGCTCTCGGTACGTCGTGCCCACGCGACCCGGTGCGCCGGAGACGAGTTCCATGCCGGTGAGTTCGGGACGCCAGGCGACTTGCTTCTCGACGTCGCACAGGTACTGGTACAACAGCGACCGCGGTGCGTGGATGTGAGCGACCCTGACTGCCGACAGCACGTTCGCCCCTTCGTCGGCGCGGCACCCCTCGACGGAAATGCTACAGGGTTTAGGCGAAGCGTCCAACCAGGATGCGCGAGGGATGCCGGAAGTGAGCTGAGTCAGGCATGCATGCTGCCGTATCATCCAGGTTGACCTTGGCTCCGTTCGCGAGAGGCGCCCCGATGCAAATCGAGCAAGTTTCGGCCCTGATCGACGCGTACAAGCGCGACGAGACGAGCGTGTACAACACCTGGTTCGTGGCCTGCGAAGCGCGCCTGAAAGCGTTCCGGTCGATACGGACGGGCACGGGCCAGGTGGTTCGCGACATTCGGGCGGGCGACTTCCCCTCGGATTTCAAGGACTCGTCCCTCGAATTCGTATTGAAGGCGATCGCCGAGCAGAAGCAGGTCTTCGAAGGCGTCGCTCACCCGTTCTACTGGAAGCCGAAACTGCGGATACCGGACATCTATGAGAACGAGTCGAACAAGGCGGCGTTCGGCGAGTTCCTGGACGTGTGTTTGCGCGCGAAGACCGAGGACCAGATCGTCGACGCAGTACTCAGACTCGACGCGCGCCGCATCAAAGGCCTCGGCCCGGCGGTCGCGAACATCCTGTACTTCCTGCACCCCACCCTGATGCCGCCGTGCAACACGGCCATCATTCGCGGGTTCAACCTGCTCTTCAATGATCGCAAGCAGCTCGGTTCGTGGACGAGCTATCTCGAGATGCGCGACGTGATCGTGTCCACGAACGACCGGTTCCGCAACGAGCTCTCGAAGGATCTCGGCGCCTTCGCGGGACTCCTCTTCGACATTGGAGTCGGGACGGTTCTTATCGCTGAGAACTTGGACCTCGCGTTGGACAAGGAGCGCGAGGCGGCCGAGAAGCGGATGCGCAAGCGGCGAGAGGAGATCGCCTCCGAGGCGCGCGAAGAGCACGAGCACGCCAAGATTCAGCACATGCTTCTTCGAGCCGGCCGTGCGCTCGGCTATGACGTGATCGCGGCGTGCAACGACCGCGGGAAGGCGCACGAGGGGGAGCGGTTCGCCACGATTTCCCTGCCGGCACTCCCCGCGCTCACCGCCGCCGCGCCGACGAGAGATACGATCGACCTGATCGACGTCTTGTGGTTCGAGCGGGGGACGAGTCGAGTGGCGTGCGCGTTCGAAGTGGAGAAGACGACCTCAATTTACTCGGGAATCCTTCGGCTCTCGGATCTCGCGGTAACCCTACCGGATGACGACACCCACCTGTATCTGGTCGCTCCGGATGGGAGAGAGCGGGAGGTCGTGCTGCAGCTGCAGCGGCCAGCCTTCGCGGGGAACGACATCCGCTACATCCTCTTCAGCGACCTATGCGAACACTGCGACTCCATGTGCCTTCTGGGGGAGGATCGGTCGATCCTCGGCAAGCTGGCGAAGGCGGTGTAGCGGGGCGGTTGGAGTGTTTGCGCTGCCCGCGTTCCTCGGAGTACAATCCACCCTCAACACCCAGACTGTGGGCGTGAGGGAAGAGGGCATCATCGGCCCAGCCACCCCTCCAGTGCCCCCCGCCAGCGGAGCGCTCGTGCGCTTCGGGAAGCCGGTCGGAGCCGGACCGTTATCAAACCGGACCACGAGGCCTCGTGACGCGAGCGAGCGGGAAAGAAGCACGCGCACGGGGCGAAGATAGGTGGTACAGCGACGCCCCCTCGCCCTATCGGACGGAGGGGGCTTTGTGTTTCCCGGGCCGGCGCGCTCGGGCCGACCCCGAAGGGGGCCGATGATGGGTACCGCGAGAGTCGTATTCGATCGCTGGGAGGGGCGCTACGCCACGCGAATGCGTGCGGTGCGCTCCTCGGCGGTGCGCGATCTGTTCGCCGCCGCGAGCCGTCCCGACGTCATCAGCTTCTCCGGCGGCATGCCGGACGTGGCGCGCGTACCTGCGAGCGCGGTGGCGCAGGCGACCCACGAGACGGCGTATGACGAGGGCACCGTGGCGCTGCAGTACGGCAGCTCCGAGGGCCGACCGCAGCTGCGGCAGACGATCGTCGAGCTCATGGCCGAGACCGGCGTTCGCGTCCAGCTCGACGACATCGTGGTCACCGCCGGCGCGCAGCAGGGCCTCGACCTGCTCGCGAAGATCTTCCTCGATCCCGGCGACGTCGTGATCACCGAGGGCCCCACGTACGTCGGCGCGCTGCAGGCGTTCTCGGCCTACCAGCCGACGATTCTCAGCATCGAAATGGACGCTGACGGCATGCGCATGGACCTGCTCGAGGAGGAGCTGCGGCGACTGGGGCCGCGTGGCGCGAAGTTCATCTACACGATCCCGAACTTCCAGAATCCGGCGGGCGTGACGCTGACGCCGGAACGTCGGCGGCGACTGATCGAACTGTCGCAGGAGTACGACATCCCGCTCGTCGAGGACGACCCCTACGGTCGCTTGCGGTTCGAGGGCGGCCACGTGAAGCCGCTGCGCGCGCTCGACGAGGACGTTATCTACCTCGGCACGTTCTCGAAGATCTTTGCGCCCGGGTTGCGGCTCGGCTGGATGATCGCACCTCGCCCGATCCGCGCGAAGGTGCTGCTCGCCAAGCAGGCCGCCGATCTGTGCGGCTCCGCCTTCGCGCAGGTGACCGCCGAGCGGTACTTCGGCGGGACGAAGTGGCGCAAGACGCTGCAGAATCTCACCGCCGCATACTCCGAACGGCGCGACGCGATGCTCGCGGCGCTCGCCGAGCATTTCCCGTCCGAGGCGCACTGGACGATGCCGTCCGGCGGCTTCTTCGTGTGGGTCACGCTGCCGAGCTTCTTCGACGCGACCACCATGCTCGCCGAGGCGGTAGAGCGCGGGGTGACCTTCACGCCCGGCGACGCCTTCTACGCCGACGGCCGCGGCCGCAACAGCATGCGCCTGGCCTTCTGCTACGCTGAACCGGAGCGCATCCACGAGGGTATCGCCCGCCTCGCCGAAGTCATCGAGGACCGGATGGCGCTCTACCGGGCGTTCATAGCGGCGGGCGCGATCAGCGGGGAGGTGTGCGCGTGACAGAGAAGATCGCGGTGCTCATGGGCGGGCGCTCGCTCGAGCGCGAGGTCTCCCTCAAGAGCGGTGAGCGCGTGTTCTCGGCGCTGCAGGACCTCGGCTACCGCGCGCTCGCGCTGGACGTCACGCCCGAGCTCGTCCGCACGCTACGCTCCGAGCGGCCCGACGCCGTGTACATCGCGCTGCACGGTAAGTACGGCGAGGACGGCACCATCCAGGAGCTGCTGGAGTTCCTCGGCATCCCGTACACCGGACCCGGCGTGACCGCATCCTCGCTCGCCTGGGACAAGGCGATCACCAAGCGGCTGTGCGTGGAGAACGACATCCCGACCCCGACGTGGATCGCCCTGACCGCCGACGCGTTCAAGGAGATGGGCGCCGCAACCGCGCTCGACCTCGTGCCGGGCGTCGTCGGCGAGTTCCCGCTAGCGGTCAAGCCTGCCGAGCAGGGGAGCGGCCTCGGACTCGCAAAGGTCGACTCGGCCGACACGCTGGCCGAGGCGCTGCTCGCCGCACTCAGCTACGGCGACAAGGCGCTCGTTGAGAAGTGGGTCGAAGGGACGGTGCTGGCCGTGTCGGTGCTCGATGGTCCCGAGGGGCCGAAGGCGCTGCCGCCAGTCGAGATCGTCGCGCACTCGGGATTGTTCGACTTCCAGGCGATGTACACGCGCGGTGAGACCGACTACTTCGCTCCCGCGCGCCTCGGCGAAGACGCGATCGAGCGGGCCGTGGGAATCGCCGTGCAGCTGCACACGCTGCTCGGCTGTCGCGACGTCAGCCGTACGGACATGGTGATCGCCGACGACGGAACCCCGTGGGTGCTCGAGGTCAACACGAGCCCCGGCATGACGGAGACCTCCCTGCTGCCGATGGCGGCGGAAGCTGCGGGAATCGGCTTCCCTGAGCTGGCAGACTCGCTGGTGAAGGCCGCGCTCCTTCGGCTAAAGTAAGGGGTACATACGGACTGCCCGGACTGTTGTCCGGTTCGTTTGGCGTCGCGGTTTCGTGTAGGGTCGACGTCCATTGCAAGCTTCCGATCACGGAGGTGTGGCATGTACCAAGAAAGGCGTGGCGGTAGCGCATTCGGCGCGTTCCTGCTGGGCGGGATCATCGGCGCCGTCCTCGGCTTGCTGTTCTCGCCGCGTTCCGGACGTGAGAACCGCGAGATGATCTCGGAGAAGGCAAGAGAGTACTGGGACCAGGGGCTGGACGTGTACGAGACCGGCCGCGAGCGCGCGACCGAGATGTACGAGACGGCCTCTACGACCGCTGCTGAGAAGTCGGACGAGCTGCGCGCCAAGATCGACGCGGCGCGGGTGCGGCTCAAGGAGCAGGTGGCCGACGTGAGCGAGTCCGCCCGTACGTCCATGGGCAAGATGTCGAACCAGGCGCAAGAGGGCATCGACACGGCGGCCGAGAAGGCCGACGAGGCGGTCGAGTCCGCAGGCGACAAGGCGTCGCAGGCGGGGACGGAGACCGCGGGTCCCTCGGGCGTCTAGGGGACGCAGATTCGAACCGATCAGGGGGGCCCGGCCGCGACGCGCGCCGGCCCCTCTGCCGTATCGGCGGCACCTCGGATGATCGCGGGAGCGTAGGATGGTCGCGGACCCTGGGTTGGTCGGTGGTTCTAGGTTGGTCGCGAAAGGAACGGTATGCCTCGCGTGAGCGCACTCGAACGCTCGCCGCTGTTCGGTCTCGACGGCCGGGCCGTGGGCGAGGTCGAGCACGTGCTGTTCCATCCGTCCGAGCCGCGGGTCGTCGGCCTGCAGGTCAAGCCGAATCCGTGGTACTTCGTGGTTCCCCGCAAGTCGTTCTACACGCCGCTCGGCAACATCCACTTCACCGAGGCGGGCCAGGCGCAGGCGCTCTCCAAGCGACCGGCCGCGGGCAAGTGCGGCGACTTCGGTTGGGACGTCACGGTGGTGTGGCGCGGGATGCCGGTGCGAGATCAGCAGGGCATCGTGCTCGGCGCGGTGCGCGACGTGGGGTTCACGAAGAAGTCGGGGCGGGTCACGTGGCTCGAGATCTCCGGCGGCGCGGTCTCCGACGCGGCGGTCGGGCGTGTGCGTTTCCCGGGCGAGGCGGCAATCGGCTTCGACGGGGAAGCGGTCGTGCTCGATGCCACCGCGCGGGCTGAAGGGCAGGGAGGCCTCGCGAAGGCGGCCGGCGTGGGTGCGGCCGTGGTGACCGTGCACGGTGAGCGCCTCGCGAAAGCGGCCGGCGTGCAGGTGAGCAAGGCGGCGTACCACGCGGGGCGCGCGCTGAAGATCGGCGGCAAGCGGATTGGGCACGTACGCAAGGCCGCCGAGCGATGGCTAGACGGCGATGACGAGTGAGGTGTCGTGTCGCGTAAGCTGAGACCGCTGCTCCCCGAGCGGGTCGAGAATCTGCCTTCGGTGTGTCCGGGTTGCCTCTTCTGGGAGTCCGAGGAGCGGCTGGCGACTCGTTGCGGCTCACGGTGCGACGTCGAGGGGGCGGCATGGTGGATTCGCGTCGTCCTCGACGAGTGGGGGCCGCCGGGGCGCGTCGCAGTGCAGGATGGTGAGGTGCTCGGCTTCATCAAGTACGCGCCGCCGCGGTTCCTGCCGCAGGCGCGCAACTTGCCGGCCGGGCCGCCCTCCGACGACGCCGTGCTCATCGCGTGCCTCCATGTTCGCCCGGAAGCGAGGCAGCACGGGCTCGGGACGGTGCTGCTGCAGGCCGCGCTGGCCGACCTCGTGCAGCGCGGCGAACGGCACGTCGAGGCGTACGCAGCGGCGCAGGCCGTGGACATCGATCAGATGCCGGTCGTCTCGGTCGACTTCCTGCTGCGCCAGGGCTTCGTCGTCACGCGCCCGCACGGCGACTTCCCGCTCATGCGGCTCGACCTGAAGTCGCTCGCCACGTGGAGCGAGAACGTCGAGGCGGTGCTCGAATCGCTCCGCATCCCGCTGCTCGGTCGCCCTCGGCGTGTTCCCGCGCCGTTCATCAGGCCGGGCCGCTGAGCGTAGCTCCGGCGCGGAGGCGTGCTATTATCGCTACCGCGCCCGTGGCGGCGCCTTCCCGAAGCAACTCATCGGAGACGTAGCATGACCGACACTCGCGCGGGCAGTGAGTCCACGCCCGCAGCTTCCCTCGCACGGGTCACCGCGTTCCTTGCCCGGCACGGCCTCGCCGAGGAGATCGTGATGTTCGGGCAGTCCACGAAGACGGCGCAGCTGGCCGCCGACGCGATCGGCTGCGAACTCGGGCAGATCGCCAAGTCGTTGGTGTTCGTCGCCGACGGACGGCCCGTAGTCGCGCTCGTCGCCGGTGACCGTCGCGGCGATGGCGCAGCCATCGCCTGCGAGCTGGGTGCGAGCAAGGCCAAGATGGCGGATGCCGAGACGGTGCGCGAGGCGACCGGCTACGAGGTCGGCGGCGTGTCGCCCTTCGACCTGCCTGCGGACCTGCCCGTCCTCGTCGATGATTCGCTCCTGCGCTACCAGGTCGTCTATCCGGCCGCCGGTACCTCGTCGTCGATCGTGCGGCTATCGCTCGACCAACTGCTCGCCCTCAGCGGCGGGCGGGTGGCGCGCATTTCGCAACCCTAGCGCCCATGGGTTGGTACCGCGTCCAGAGTCCCCCGCGCACGAGAACGTCGATCGTCTGGCTGGCCGCCGGTAGCATCGTCGCGCTCGCGTTGGTCGTCGCCTGCTTCCAGCTGTTCGGGCGGGTCGCCGTGACGCTCGACGGCCGACGCCTGCTGATTCGCTCGGGTTCAACCGTGGCCGAGGCGATGCGCGCGAATCGCGCCCCGCTCCCGAACGGCGACCTGATCGGCGCGGTGAGCGGGACGGTCGTGGGACGCGGCCGCGGTGGCGCCGCGACGGTGCGCGTCAACGGCGACCCGGGTTCCCTCGGCTCCACACTGTTCGCGCACGACTTCGTAGTGACCGAGCGGGGACGCGACACGACCGAGCCGATCGTCGTGAAGCGCGAAGGCATCGAAATCCCCGTGCGCGTCGAGGGCGCCGGGCCGCTCGTGCGCATCGTGCAGCCCGGCGCGAAAGGCATCGCCGAAATCCGTGTCGGTGCCGTGTCCGGACAGGTCGTATCGCGTCGCGTGGTGACGCCCGCGCTGCCGATGGTCTACCGGCACATGACCCCGCGAATCCGCCGCGGCAAGCTCATCGCGCTCACGTTCGATGACGGCCCCTGGCCCGGACAGACCGAGCGCATACTCCAGGCCCTCAAGGCCGAACACGTTCACGCGACGTTCTTCATGATCGGCTCGCGGGTCCGGAGCGCCCCCGCGCTCGCGCGTCGCGTGCTGGCCGAAGGACACGTCATCGGCAATCACACGGAGCACCACCTGCAACTCGGCGATCAGCCGTTCGCGGTATCGCTGCGGGAGATCACCGCCGCGCAGAGCGACATCAAGAACGCGACCGGCATCACGCCGACGTGGTTCCGCCCACCGGGTGGCAGCGTGAGCCGAGACGTGTACCGCGCATCCGCGAAGCTGCACCTGCAGCTCGCGATGTGGAACATCGATCCCCGCGACTGGTCTCGGCCGGGGCACCAGGTGATCCTGGCGCGTGTCGTCGGGGCGGCGAAGCCCGGCGGAGTCGTGGTGATGCACGACGGCGGCGGCGACCGTAACCAGACGATCTGGGTGCTGCGCAAGATCATCCGCGGGCTGCGCGCGAAGGGCTACACGTTCGTCACGCTGGATCAGATGCCGGGCAAGAGCTGGCGCTAGCCGCGCGAGTCGTCGTTGCTCGCGAGCGGCCCCTAGGCCCCCCGCACCGCTGCGCCGAGGATGCGCGTGGGCGTGACCACGAAGTCGATCGGCACGTCGTGGTCCTCCACCGGGATCTCGTCCACGATCTGCTCGTCGAACGCGAGCCCGATCGTCGGCACGCCGGGGAATCGCGCGAGCAGCCGGTCGTAGTAGCCCGCGCCGTAGCCGAGACGATTGCCTGCGGCGTCGAACGCGACCCCGGGGACGATGATGAGGTCGATCGCCTCGTCGGCCGCACGCGGCGTGTCCGCGGTAGGTTGCGTCAGGCCGAAGGCGCCCTGCTCGACCTGGAAGTTGCCCTCCGCCCAGTGGAGCGTGAGCTCCGACCCCTCGACGCGCGGCAGCGCGCCCCGCGCACCGCGGGCCCGCAGGAATGCGAGCAGCGGCCCCGCGTCGACCTCGTCGGGCGTAGCGCCGTAGGAGAGCACGCCGGTCGCGCGCGAGACCATCGGGATGGCCAGGGCCTTCATCGCGATCTGGAGGCTGTCCGTCGCGCGCTTGTTGGTCGGCAGCTCCGCGCGGCGGCGCTTGATCCGGTTCCGGATGTCCTTCTTGTCTTCGTTAGAGCTCACAGGGCAACTCCTCATCGCACAACGGTGGGCCGGGCAGCTCGCCGGCGCGGCGGAACAGCGCCGGGAGGAACGGCGGGACGAGCGAGGTCGTCAGCACGCTGACGAGCACGACGATCGCGTATACGTTCGGTCGCACGGCGTGGAGCGTCAAGCCCACCGCCGCCACAATGAGACCGACTTCACCTCGGGGGATCATGCCGAAGCCGATGGCGAGCGCGGTGCGGCGCCCCTCGGGGAGGGCGCCGAGGCCGCAACCGACGACCTTGGAGAGTGCTGCGAGCACGGTCAGAACGATGGCTGGCCCGAGCACGGCCGGCGAGCGCAGCAGGTTCAGGTCAACGCGCATCCCCACGTTCACGAAGAAGAACGGGACGAGGAACGCGTACAGCGGCCGTGTTTGCTGCGCGATCGGGTAGCTCTCGGCGGTCTCGGCGAACGCCATCCCGGCGAAGAACGCGCCGACGATCGCGGCGAGCCCCACGCGCTCGGCGAGCGCGGCGAACAGCAGCATCGTGGCGAGCGCGATGGTCAGCGGCGCGTAGCTGATACGCAGGCGGTCGAACCAGTGCGTCTGGCTGCGCACGAGTCGCGGCACGACGAGCAGCTGGAACGCGATGAACGCGACCGCCTGTCCGACGGCGACGAGCACGCTCACGAGGTCGACGCGCCCCCGGCCCACCCCGGTGACGATCGACAGCACCAGCAGGCCGAAGACGTCATCGATGACCGCCGCCGCGAGGATGATGCGTGCAGCATGCGTCTCCAGCAGGCCCGCCTCGGCCAGGACCCGAGCGGTGATGCCGACCGACGTCGAGACGATTGCCGTCGACACGAACAACGCCTCGACGAGCGGGTAGCCCATAGCCTTGCTGAACGCGAAGCCGACGGCGAAATCGAGCACCACGCCGAGCGCCGCTACGATGAGCGCCCGTCGGCCGACGCGGAAGAGGTCCGAGACCTTCGTTTGCAGGCCGACCGTGAACATCAGCAGCACCACGCCGAGTGCCGCGACCGTCTGCTGCGCGATATCCGGCCGCACGAGCCCGAGCGTGTACGGGCCGATCAGCATGCCCACCAACAGCTCGCCGACGACCGCCGGCTGATGCAGCCGCTCGAACACCTCGGCCGCGATCTTCGCCGACACGAACACAACGAGCAGGCCGAGCAGGATGCGGCCGGTCTCGGTCATCGGCAACGCCCCTCTCCCCCGGCTATCGTCGTTGGTCGGCCTTGAAGCAGCTCTAGCGGTCTTGGGTTTCCGCCTCGTAGCGTCTACGTAGCCACTCGCCGTCGGGGAGATCGTCTTCGTTCTCAGGCAGTGTCACAGAAGCACTTAGCCCGACCCGGAAGGAATCCGCGCCCCCGGCGAGGTCGCTTGCCTCCAAGAAGGACAGCCTCTCGTCGTCGAGTGAAAGCGCCCACGTGTCCGGGTCAATTCGCAGTAGCCCCGCATCAAAGGCGAGATGGTGATTGGCGCACAGGCAGATACCGTTATCTATGGTGTCGGGACTTCCCGGTTGGGACGCGGGGAACAGGTGGGCGGCTTGATCAAGCCGCAGTTGTGTTCCGCAAGCAGCGCATTTCCGCCCATACGCGCGGCTAACCTCCCGCCGGAACCGGGCACTGCGGACCAGGCGGGAGGCCGCTTCTCTAAGGCGCGCAACGACTTCATCCGATCCACCTGCAGCCGCCAGGCTGTCGGCCGCCGAATCGAACTCAGCTGCCGCGACGCTAGCCTCGACGTCTGCCAATCCTGGCACGGCGCCGACGTGTAGGACCGGTCGTAGATCACGCATGTAGTCGAGGAACCTGTCAGGGCGAAATGCGACTATCACTTCACCCGATGTTCTCGTTTGCGTTGACAACCCGTCGGAAGCAGCTTGCAGCAACGTTGGGAGATGAATCTGGAAGCTGATTCGAGTCGACATCCCGAGCCGGATGAATGGGTCGTAGGCGGCGAGTACCGGAGGATCCTGCTCTGTCGAGAGGCCGAGTAGGAGCGGCACTTCCCCTGTCTGAAATCCAATCGGATGATTCTTGCCCGGATTCTGAAAGCGTCGCTCCGCCTGTGGTCTCGCGCCGGTGCTTCCGACTCCGGGCTCGCCAATTAGGCCAACGTAGAGTGCAAGCGTCGTGTCAATCCCATCCAATCGAGCAACGACTCGTGCCGGCCAGCCGTCATTCAAGGCCGCGACGCGAGCCTCGAGCCCGTTGCGCTGAAGAAGGGCCACTATGTCGGAGGCTTGGTCACGTCGGCTCATCGTCAGTGCCTACGAGATGTATCCAAGTAGATGCCCGACCATTTGCTTGGCGAGCAGAGGCGGGACAGCGTTTCCGAGCTGACGCTGGATGCTACGCCGGTCGCCGGCAAGCCCGTAAGTATCCGTCACGAAGCCCATCAGGCGCTGTAGCTCGAGGGTGCGCAAGCGACGGTTATCCCAATGAAAGGGACCGACGTACGGACCGGGGTTAGCCTGAATCGTCGAAGATGGGCGCGCGGGGTCCAGCTTCAGGAGAAAAGTCCAGTACCGGGAACGCCATTCGAAGAGGCTCTCGCCCCCGCCCCTATCAGTGAAGTGGAGGTAGTTCTCGCCAGGGGGAATCGCGGGGAGCAAGTGGCCCCACTTGCCGTTCACTGACTCGGTCGGCTCAGCAAGATCGTGCCGACAGGCCAAGTCACCGATGGCTTCGCCGGCTGTGATGTGCGGAGGGAGAGACCCTACTGCCTTCCGCCGCTCGTGAGGTCCTTGATGCGTTGCCTCGGGCAGACGGATTGGCTGGGAGCGAGCGACATCCTTCCTCAGGCCGAGGATGATGAGGCGCTGGCGAAGCTGGGGAACGCCGTAGTCTGCTGCATTGATGACACAAGATGGAGCTACGCTCTCGAGATTCACATTGTGCACGTATCCCGCCTCGGTGATTTCGCGGAGTAGACGCTCAAGAGTCGTGCGGCGATTCTTGTACGCAAGCCCGTATACATTTTCGAGCAAGAACGCCTTTGGTCGCGTCTCGGCCAACACACGTGTGTAATCCTGCAACAACGACGCGTCGGGATCTCTGCCTTCGCGCTTGTAGTCCAGCCAATAACCGGACTTTGAGAAGGGGGTGCAGGGCGGTCCGCCGATCAGCAGCTCGTAGTCGCCCGGCTCCACCCTGGCTGCATTCAGCAGCTCTTCAGACGAGGTCGTACGAATATCACGGTTGAGAACCTCCGCGTGGAAGTTCGCTGAGAGGGTCTCGCATGCTGTCCTGTCCCACTCCAGGCACGCTCGGACTTCCGCACCCGCTTCTTCGGCGCCAAGGTCCAATCCTCCACAGCCGGAGAAGAGACTAATCGTGCGATAGCCCATGTGGTTGCCGGTGACCCTCCCTGTCAGAACTTCTCATCGGAGTATCGAACGTGAGTACGATGAGCGCAAGCTACCCGATTCCCAGCACCGTCATGGCGAGCAGCGCGACGGTCAGGCCGATGACGGTGACGATCGTGGCCCACGACAGCACGTTGTAGACGCGGCCGTTGACGTAGCGACCCATGATGCGGCGGTCGTTGATGATGCGGATCAAGAAGATCAGCAGGAACGGCAGCAGCATGCCGTTCACGACCTGCGACACGAGCATGATGGCGATCAGGCTGATGCCGGGCAGCAGGATGAGGGCCGCCGAGCCGAAGATGATGGCCGTGTAGAGGCCGTTGAAGACCGGCGCCTCGGCCCACGTCCGGTCCACGCCGGCCTCGAACCCGAACGCCTCGCAGATCGCGTACGACGCCGTGAGTGGCAGGACGGCCGCCGCGATAGTCGACGCTGACAGCAGGCCGACCGCGAACAGCAGCCGCGCGTAGGGGCCGGCGACCGGCGCGAGGGCCTGGGCGGCCTCCTTCGCGCTCGTGATCGTGATGTGCTCGGGGAACAGGACCGCCGCCGTTGTGATGATGATGAAGCACGCGACGACGTTCGCCGACGCCGCGCCCACCATCGCGTCCCACTTGGCGAAACCCCACTCCTTGATCGTGGTGCCCTTCTCCACGACTTGGCTCTGCAGCAGGAACTGCATCCACGGCGCGATCGTCGTGCCGGTGAGGCCGATGGCGAGCGCGATGAACGTCTTGTCGGGCACCACGTGCGGCACGACGAACGCGTGCGCGACCTGCCGCCAGTCCGGGTGCGCCAGGACCGCGGCGACGATGTACGCGGTGAACACGCCGGAGAGCGCGAGCAGCACCGTTTCGACGTTGCGGTAACTGCCGCGCACCACGAGGAGCCACACGACCACTGCGGCGATCGGCACCGACAGGTACCGCGACACGCCGAAGAGCTCCATCGCCGCGGCGATGCCAGCGAACTCTGCGATGGTGGTCGCGGCATTGCTGGCTAGCAGCATCAACATCGCGACGAACGTCGGCCGCAGACCGAAGCGCTCGCGGATGAGCGCCGCGAAGCCCTTGCCCGTGACCGCCCCCATGCGGCCCGCCATCTCCTGCACGATGATGAAGCTCGGCGTCATGGCGAGCATCGCCCACAGCATCGTGTAGCCGTACTTCGCGCCGGCCACCGAGTACGTCGAGATGCCGCCGGAGTCGTTCCCGGCGGAGGCGGCGATGATGCCCGGGCCGATGACGCCCAGGAACATCATGATCTTGGCGCGCTTGCGCCCAGCGGGGGTCATCGTCGGCCTCCGCTAGCGCACGATGGCGTTGAGGTACGCGGCTAGGGCGAGGTAGACGGCCAGCCCGAGCGCGGCGATGCCAGTCGATATGAGCGCCGAGGGAGCTCGCCACCCCACGCCGCCCGGCTTCAGCGCGACGTACGGCAGCACAGCACCCGCGGTGGCCATCAGCAGCACAGTGAGGCCGACGGACAGCCCGAGCACGATGGCCTGGGCGATCGGCTCCGAGAGTGCGGTCATGATGCCGAGGACGATCAAGCCCGTCACGATGCCGAGCCCGAGCCCGACGGTGATGTCGATGAGCAACTGGCGCACGAACGGCGGGCGCTCCTCGGGCGCGCCGGCTTCGATGAGCATAGCGAGCGAGTGTGAGCTGATGTCCTCGGAGAGACGCACGACGAGCGGCAGGAAGAACACCACCGCGACGAGCGAGACGATCGTGTGGCTGAACGCCCGGACGATCAGCGAGGCGAGCAGTCCGAGCACGAGCCACACGATCAGCCACCCCGACTTCTTGCCGAGCCAGTGCCACGCGCCCTCGTCGATCTTGCGGGTCGAGCCGGTCGCCAGCGCGAGGTCCTCGGCGGACTCCTCCTCGAGGACGTCGAGGGCGTCGTCGACCGTGACGATGCCGAGCACGCGGCCCGACTCGTCCACGACCGGCATCGCGAGCAGGTCGTACTTGCTCATCGCCTCGGCGACATCTTCTTGGTCGTCGTCGGGGTTCGCGGTCACTACATCGCGCTCGACGATGTCCTCGACGCTTGTGTCGGGCGGACTCACGATGAGGTCGCGCAGCGAGATGACGCCGACGAGTCGCCGGTCGGCCTCAACCACGTAGATGTAGTAGATGCTCTCGTTCTCGGAAGCGACTGTGCGGATGTGCTCGATGACTTGCTGCACGGTCCAGTCCTCGGGCACGGTGGTCACTTCCGGCGTCATGATGCCGCCGGCAGTCTTCTCCTTGTAGCCCAGCAGCTTTCGGATCTGCCGCGACTCGCGCAGGCCCATGAGGCGCAGCAGCGTCTCGGCTCGGTCGTACGGCAGGTCGCCGATGATGTCCGCGGCGTCGTCGGGATCCATCATCTCGAGGATGTCGGAGGCTCGCTGATTGCCGAGGTCGTCGATGACGTCCGCCTGGTACGCATCCTCGAGCTCCGAGAGCGTCTCGGCGGCCTGCGCGTTGTCGAGGTGCTCGAAGACGCGGGCGCGCTGACCGGAGGAGAGCTTCTCGAGGATGTCAGCGGCGTCGGCGGGGTGCAGCTCGTGCAGGCGCTTGTGGGTCACGGACAGCTTGACGTGGCTGAGGTCGCGGTCGAGCAGGTCCATGTAGTTCCATGCGATCAGCGTCTCGGGCAGGTGCCGGCCGACGAGGCGGTACGCCATCTCGGCGCCACGCTCGAGTACGGGCGACATGCCGCGCAGGACGCCGCGCAGGCCCACTTCGGCGCCGAGGAGGCGCAGCTGGTTGCGGGACTCGGAGAGCTTGAGGTCGTTCACGCGGACGACCTTCATGCCCTGCGTGTCGACGATCTGCTTGTCGAGCAGGTCGCGGGCGAGCAGCACCTCGTCGGGCTGCAGGTAGGAGAAGCGGATGCCCGCCTTGTCGACGTTCAGGCAGACCTTGTCGCCGTCGAACTCCTCGACGAACTTGCGCCAGGAGATCATGAACGGCGTCTTGTCGGGGCCGACGAACGCGAGCGATGTCACTCGCGGGAAGACTTCCCCGGTGGCGATGGCGATGTCGTGGATCCGGCCGATCTCGTCGCCAGAGGCGTCGATAACCGGCTTGCCCATCATCTGGGTCAGGTAGATCACGTTGCTCCCTCCCTTCACGGAATCGTGAGGTCAGCGTGGGGTCCCAGCCCCACGCTCGGGAGCCAGGACCTAGCGACTTGACGGAGTCACTCAGAGTCCCTTTCGAACGACAACAATGCCGACAGAAACGACAACGACCCCTGCGTCCGGTGGGGACGAGGGGTCGTGAGGGAACCCCGCGCCGTTGTACAAGCGCGAGGAAACCCGGTCGCCGTGGCGTCCGGGTTCTATAGCCCCCATCCCTCGTCTTCGGGTTTGGCACTGTCCGACGTAGTGCCCCCACCGTCGAACGCCACGAGCGTGGCCGCGAGTTCTGGGAGCTCAGCCACCTTAGCCGTCGCCTTAAGCCGGCGAAGGCTGTTCTACCCATTGGCGTCTCTCGACATTTCCGGGCAGTGGCCTGTGTTCGGACAGGAGCCGCGCCTAACGGACGGTAGCTCGTGTCGATCTGTCAAAGCTCGGCGAGCCACGGAGTTAGCGTGAGCTAGTTCGTGAATCCGAGCGCAAGTGATTGTACGCGCCGAGCAGGCGAAAGGCAATCGCCGACCGCGGGCAGGCGACAACTCCTGGCAGTTCTTGCCACATCCGACCTTACGATGCACCATCTGGGCAACCGGCATGCAAGAAGACGCGAGACGAGACCGTCAATTGGAATCCGGACGGACCACCGGCAAGATGCTTGGAATGCAGCACGTCGGTGAAGGCCGTATCGTTGCGCTCGCCGTGCTCACGGCGATCATCTGGACGATTGTGATGTCCATTTCCTCATACGATGTCGTTCAGAATGGGCGAGAGGCCGTTCTGAACGAAGCGAGGATCCACGCCGAGGCGGCGGTCGGCCGGGTACGGGACAGGCTCGCCACCTTGACCCGCACCAGCAGCGCTGTGACGCCTGTTGACGCCGACGGCGGCGGCGGAGTCTGCGTACGTGCCTCCGCCGCCGAACAAGCGGCGCGAATTGCGAACGAACCGCGCTTCTTTGTGCGACTACTACTCGGAGACTGCTGCCGCATGGACGCGTGGGAGCGCGGGCGGATGGATGCGTTGATCGCCGGAAACGGAGAACAGAGCGGCATTCGTCTCGTCGGCGGTCAGGAGGCGTACTGGCAGATGACGGCGCTACCGGTGGACCGCTGCAACGGGTGTCACCCGTCCAAGACACAATTGCCGGCACTGGTCGTGCGCCTGCCGCTCTCAGCCATGGTCGAGGCCGACAAGCCCAGGCGCTCCCGCGCACTCGTCGGCATCGGGGCCGTATGGTTGCTCGGTCTCGCGTTCCTCGGCGATACAAGCCGTCGGTTCTTCAACGCAGTGCGCGACGTGCGCCGGCTACAAGAAGATCGACTCAGGTTCTTCGACCAGATGCCCAATCCCGCCATGCTCGTCTCGGCAGGGTCCTGGCGGGTCTTCGGTCCGGTCCTGCGCGCAAACCGTCGGCTCGCCGACGACCTCGGGTTGCGGCCGAACGACGTCGCGGGGCGCCACATAGAGGACGTCCTCGACGGGATGGATGAGGTCTCGCAAGAGGCGCTGCTGCATGCGGTCAAGTCCCGAGGACGCGGCCTCATGGAGACCGGCTTGCTCGCGGCGTCGGGCCCGGTACCCGTCGAGGCCGAGTTCACGTTGTTCCAGCACGAGGCCGTCCCAACGCTTCGCGTCTCGATGCAGGATCTCAGCGACCGCCGTGCGGCCGAACAGGCGCTGGCAAAACGCGATCGCCGCCTGGCATTGCTATCGTCCGTAACCAGACGTCTCGCAGAACATCTCGACGAACGACTGGTGCTCCGCGAGCTGGTAGCCTCGGCGGCGGAGGTAATGGAAGCACGGGGGGCGGTGGCTGGTCTGCTCGCGGACGACCACGTCGTCATGACGGAGGCGGCGGACGAGAGCGGACGCCGCATGCTGCACCACCGCTTACCCAGCAACCAAGGCGTCGTCGGTCGCATCCTGGAATCAAGTGCCCCCTACATCACGAACGATGCGGCGAACGACCCCCTGGTCCTCGCGGCGCTTCGCGACGAGGGCAGCTTCGTGAACCTCCTCGCCGTGCCAATCATCAACAGTGAGGCGCGGGTTCTCGGCGTGCTCGAGGTATATGATCAGGTTGGCGGCCCGTTCGACGACGAAGACGCTCTGACGTTGATGGGCGTGGCATCGAGCGGCGCTGTCGCCATCGAGAACGCCCGTGCTGTGCAGCAGCTGGTCAACGCGCGAGAACAGCTGCTCGCGCACCAGTCCGAGCTGCGGAAGCTCACTGAGCAGCTCGTGACCGCGGAGGTACGCGAACGGCGATCGATCGCAGTCGATCTGCACGACGGCATCGGCCAAACGCTCGCCATGATGCGTATGAAGCTCGGTGAGGCCGCTGCGGCCGCTCCCGTGATTGCGGCCTCCTCGCTGGAGTACCTGAAGGACTTGCTGAACGACGCAATCGAGCAGACGCGCTCCCTCACCGTACAGCTGTCGCCGCCGGTCCTGCGGGAACTCGGACTGGGACCCGCGCTGGAGTGGTTGTGCGAGAAATGCACGAACGATCACGAGGTCTCGTGCAGTTTCGTCGAGATAGGTCGGCCTCGTGCTCTCGGCCAAGACACGCGGGCGCTCCTGTACGTCTCGACTCGCGAACTCCTGCTGAACGCGATCAAGCACGCCTCGGCCTCAAGGGTCGACGTCAAGCTGGAGTGGTCCGACGAGGAGATCCGCATCGACGTGCAGGACGACGGCAAGGGCTTCGATTCGCAGCCTGCGGCGCACGCCGGCTACGGATTGTTCGGCATTCGGGAACGACTCCGCTCGCTCGACGGGCTGTTGCAGATCGAGTCCCAACTGGGTTCGGGAACCAGGGCTTGGATCGAAGTGAGCGCGCTGAACGACGAGGATTAGGCGAGCAGTTCGAGGACCTTCGATGGGATTTCGGGCAGCGGGGTGACGCAATCCGCTGCTCCCAGGAGGATGGCCTCCCGAGGCATGCCGAACACGACGCTCGTCGCCTCGTCCTGCGCAATGGTCCGGGCGCCCGCGTCGCGCATCGACTTCAGCCCCGCCGCGCCGTCGTCCCCCATTCCGGTCATGAGGACGCCCACCGCGTTGCTGCCCGCATACCGAGCCACGGAGCCGAAGAGGACATCGATCGAGGGTCTGTGTCGCTTCACCAGCGGCCCGTCCTTCACCTGGACGAAGTACGACGCGCCGGAACGACGGAGGAGCATGTGCCTATTGCCTGGAGCGATGAGCACCGTGCCATTGGACACGCGGTCCCCGTCCTCGGCCTCCTTGACCTCGAACGGGACCAGTTCGTTGAGGCGCTGGGCGAAGGAGCGAGTGAAGTGCTCGGGCATGTGTTGCGCCACGACCATCCCCGGCGCGCCAGCGGGAAGGGCGGTCAGGACAGCCTCGAGCGCGCGCGTCCCGCCCGTCGAGGCGCCGAACGCCACCACCTTGCGCGTCGTTGTCGACAGGGAGAGCCGGGCGGGAACGGCGTGGATCGCTCGCGGCAACGCCTGGGGGACGACCGTTCCTGCCATCCGGACCTTCTCCACGAGCTCGGTCATCATGTCGCCGACGCTATACGCGGCCCCTGGTTTTGCGATGACGTCCAGGGCCCCTGCAGCCAGCGCCTCGAGAGCCAACTCCCCGCCGCGGGGCGTCAGGGACGACACGATCACGACGGGCATCGGGCGGTGCCTCATCAACTTGCGGAGGAAGGTGATCCCGTCCATCCTCGGCATCTCGATGTCGAGGGTCATGACGTCCGGCTCGAGCCTGACGATGTGGTCTCGGGCGACGTAGGGGTCGGGGGCCGTTGCCACGACCTCGATTCCCGCAGAGGCGGACAGCTCGGTCGCGAGGATGCGTCTGACCACGGCGGAATCGTCCACGACCAGCACGCGCAGCGGCACGAGAGCCTACTTGGGAGGTCGTACGGCTAGGCTGAGTAGCGCCGGCCAGCCTTCGACATTGAAAGGAAACGTGCTGGAGGCGTCGAGAATGCGTTGCCAGTCCTCCGCCGAGAGTCGCGTCACTATGGGCGGGGTGAGGTCGATCACGGCGCGCTCATCGAGTGCGGTCGAGATCTGGCCGCATGCCATGTTCAGGACTTCGCCGAGGGCGTCTGCCTCCTTTTCGAGGAGCGTATGAGGAGGGATGTCGCTCCCGAGGATATTCACGGCCATCTGCCTGCACAGTGAGAGTGGCGCGGCGATGCTCATCACACCCTCAACCGATCCGGTGAAGGTCATCCGCGCGAGCAGCGCCTCTTCCTCGAGCGGCAGCACGTCCGACCGAGGGACGTGCTCGCCGTACATGAACGTGAAACGTTCGAGAACCGTGCGGACGACATCGTCGACGAGCGTCGAGTGCTGATCCTGCGCCCACCGGGACGTAACGTCCGTGACCACACCGCGCAGAGTTTCCGGCGTGAACGGCTTGCGGATGTACGCGGCGATTCCCTGCTCGTGCAGTGCATCGATGCGCGTGGGGCTGCCCTCGGTGGTCACCATGATGACCGGAATGCCGGACAAGTCCTTTGACGCATGCATCCGTTCGACCATCTCCACCCCGTCCATCACGGGCATGTTGATGTCGGCGAGGACGAGATCGACCCAGTTGTCCTCCATCAGCTGGAGGGCTTCCTTGCCGTTCGCCGCCTCATAGGCGGAGCCGAGCGGCACGTCCGCGAGGCGCAGCGTCTTGAGGATCACCGTTCGTATGAGGTCGGAGTCGTCCACGACCAGAACGTCCAGCATCATCGGGAAACACCCTTTCCATCTGTCCTGTCGAGCAGCCAGGTCCTGCCGAAGACACGCAACAGCGTCTCGCCGCTGGACATGTCGAGCCACATCGTCCGCGACTCCTCGCCCCCGACGTCCTCAGCGGTGATCAGGATGTCGTTCTTCCACAGCAGCTTCCGGAGCACCATGTAGTTGCGCTCCCCGATCCGGAAGAGGTCCCGCCGGTCCAGTTGGTGTGCGGCCCCCGCCACGCACGCCACGAGGTTCTTGCGCTTCGCCCCCATGTCGAAGAGGGTCTGGAGCATCAGGCTGACGCCGCTGTCGACGAACATGCAGGGGTGCATCGCCGCGCGCTTGGGATCGACTTGGGCCAACGGCAGCATGGAGTGCAGCAGGCCGCCGACACGCTCAACAGGGTCGTAGAGCGTGAGGCCGATGCATGACCCCAGCGAGTACGTGACGATGACGTCCTCGGCGCTACCGGACGTGCACATCTCCGAGATGCCGACGACCTGCGTGAGCGCGCTCTCCCTGATCCGGGCCCCTCCCACTCAGCACCTCACATATGTCGAGGGCTGCACTGCTTTGAAGCCGTTCCCGCGGTCGCTCAGGCTCTCGGCGTGGCCGAGGGACAGGTAGCCGCCGGGTGCCAGCAGGCGGTGGATCTCTGCCAGGAGGCGCTCTCGCACAGGCAGATCGAAGTAGATCATCACGTTGCGGCAGAGCACGATATCAAGTGGTCCGTTGAGCGCGAACGGCGGACGCGACAGGTTGATCTTGCGGAACACAACCATGTCCCGGAGCTCCTGCTTCACGCTGTACGCGGCTCTCTCGCCCGATCCGTGCTTTGTGAACCACGTGCGACGAATCTCCGGATGGACATCGGCGAGGCGCGAGGCCGCATACATCCCCTCCTGCGCTGCGCGCAACGCCTTCGTGGAGAGGTCCGTGCCGAGGATGCGTATGTCGCAGTCCTCCGAAGCGAGGTCGTGCAGGGTGATCGCGAGCGAGTAGACCTCCTCACCGGTTGAGCAGGCGGCCGACCAGATCCGGAAACGGCGGCACCCTGCCGCCCGCTGCTCGGACACGACGCGCCGCACGAACGCGAAGTGATCCTCCTCTCGGAAGAACGACGTCACGTTCGTGCAGATCGCGTCCACGAGCCGGGTCAACTCCACGCCGGTGTCGTCGGCCGCCACCCGCGCAAGGTACTCGCGATAGTCCGTGATGCCGAGGACGCGCATGCACTTGCCGACGCGAGCAGCGACGAGCGCTTGCTTGCTCGGTCCGAGGCTGATGCCGGTCGCGTCGTACACGACGTCGCGGAACCTGTTGTAGGTTGTCTGCTGCATCCGCGGGTCCTAGAAGTCCAGGTTCTCGTCGTCGTCCAGTGGGATCACTTCTTCGGGACGGACGACGGCCTTCGCGAGGGCGCGCGACTTACTCTTGCCGTTCCCGCCCTTCGTGGCCTGCTTGCTATCCGCGAGCAGGTGCTGGATGCCGCTCCCAAAGGCGTCGAACGACAGTGCCGAGACACCCCGCCGCTGCCGGTCGGGCCGTGAGGCCGAGACGCTCAGCTTGAAGCTGCCGAGCATGTTCATGAGCTCCTCGGCCTGGCTTGCGAGCTCCTCGGCCGCGCTCGCGGATTCCTCCGAGTTCGCCGCGTTCTGTTGCGTGACTCGGGTCATCTGCGACACGGCGACGTTCACCTGCTCGATGCCCTTGGCTTGCTCGACCGATGCCGCCGCGATCTCGGTCGTGATCTCGTTCGACTTCACGGAGCCCGTGACTATCTCGTTCAGAATGCCGCCGACTTCTGCCGCTGTCTTCACGCCGCCCTCGGCGTTACGCTGCGACTCCTCGATCATGTTCGCGGTCTGCTTGGCGGCTTCGGCGCTCCGCTGTGCGAGGTTGCGGACCTCTTCGGCCACGACGGCGAAGCCCTTGCCCGCCTCACCCGCACGAGCGGCCTCGACTGCGGCGTTGAGCGCGAGCAGGTTGGTCTGGAACGCGATCTCGTCGATGGTCTTGATGATCTTGGCCGTCTGGTCGGAGGACGCCTTGATGCGGTCCATCGCCTCGGACATCTTGCGCATCACGCCGCTGCCCTGCTCGGCCGAGGCGCGGGCCATTCCGGCGAGATCCTTCGCCTCGCGGGCGTTGTCTGCGTTCTGGTCGGTCGTCGCCGACATTTCTTCAAGGCTCGCGGAGACTTCCTCGAGCGAACTCGACTGCTCGTTCGTCCCCTGTGCGAGGCTCTGACTGCCGGCGCTGATCTGGTTGCTCGCCGAGGTGACTTGCTCGGTCGCTTCGGCCACTTGCGTCAGCGCCTTGTCGAGGTTCTCGACCGCCATGTTGAGGTTGTTCTTGATCGTGGCGTGATCGCCGGCGTACTCGCCGACCACCCGGGCGTTCAGCTCCCGCTGCGCTACTCGTGCAAGTACCTGCGCAGCTTCCTGTATCGGCGCGAGCAGCGCGTCGACGGTCTCGTTGACGCCAGTGACGATCGCCTTGTAGTTGCCGTCGAACCGCGCGGCGTCCGCCCGCGTCTCGAGCCGCCCCTCGACGGCCGCCTTTGCGAGACCGGTGAGTTCGTCCGTGATTCCCATCTCCGTGCTGATGTCGAGCACGTACTCTAATGCGCCGATCACGTTCCCGTGCTCGTCCTTCAGTGCCCGACCGGTGTAGCGGATGGGAAGCGGCCCGGTGGGGAGTTGCGCGGTCGTATCACTCGTGACGACGGAATCGGTCTGCATCGCTCGCCCGACAGCACACCCCGAGTTGCGGCAGTCTCCGGTATTGAACAAGTCGTAGCACTTGAGCCCGAGACACGCGTCCGGGGTCCTGCCGAGGGCTGCGGCACCTGCTGGGTTCATGAAGCGAACGGTGAACTCGCGATCTACCACGAGTACGGGCGTGGGCACGCTATTGAGGTACTCCACTTTGTCGGCGGCGTCCTTCATCGCGCTCTTGAGTGCGGTCTGGTCGGCGATGATCTCTAGTGCCCCCACGATCTCGCCTTTCGCATTTCGAATCGGGACCCCGGAGTAGCGTATGGACAGGTCGAGGTCGCGCGGGTGCGCCTCGGTCTCGCTCGTTTCCGCCTGGCCGGTGCTCATGCACCTTCCGAGGGCGCACCGGGCAGTACCACAGTCGCCCGCCTTGAAGAGCTCGTAGCACTTCTGGCCTTTCGCGCGCTCCGCAGGCATGCCGATCACGTCCGCAGCGACCTTGTTCGCGTAGCGAACGGTGAATTCGCGGTCGACGATCACGGCCGGAGTCGGCATGACGTCGATGTGGCCGACGAGCGAGTCGAGGATGAGATTCACGCCCGCGACGACCTCACGGCTGTTGCCCTCGAGGCGACCCACGTCGCAGCGCTCGTCAAGGAACCCCTCGAGCGCCCTGTTCGCGAGGTCCGTGATCTCGGCTGCGATCTGCTTCTCATCAGTGATGTCGAGCACGAACTCGACAGCGCCGACGATGTTCCCGCGCGCGTCTCTGATCGGGCTTCCCGTGTATCGGATCGGTATGCCGCGGCCGCCTGGCGTCGCCACGGTCTCGCCGGTCGCCGGCCTGCCGGTTTCCATCGCCCGCGCGCAGCGGCACTCGGAGGTGCGGCAGTGCGTCGTGCCGAAGAGCTGGTAGCACGGCGTGCCGATGCACGACTCGGCACTCCTGCCGAGCAGGGTGGCGGCAGCGGTGTTCACGTAGGTGACGAGCATGTCGCGGTCCATGGCCACGACCGGGGTGGGGACCAGGTCTGCGAGACCCCCGTTGATGTCGGCCCCACGACGCCCCCCGCGCGTCCTCATCGGTCCGAAGATGTTCAGCACGCTATACCTCCTCATTCGCAGCCGCGAGCGCTTGCTCGGCGACGGTCGTCGTCAGTTCGAGCAGGCCCGGTTCGGCCAGCACGGACTCGATATTCAGCAGGATCTTCACGCCGGAGCGGTGCTTCGCCAGCCCCAGGATGTAGTGCGAATCGAGCGCGTCTCCAAAGCACGACGCGCTCTCGATATCGTCGGCGGAGATGTCGACGACCTCGGACACCGTGTCGACCAGCAGCCCCATGAGAACGTCGTCGCCCGCTTGGACGGTGTCCACGACGACGATGCACGTCACGTCCGTGTCCTCGACGTGTCCCATGCCGAACTTCCGGCGCAGGTCGAGCACCGGGATGATCTTGCCGCGGAGGTTGACCACGCCCGCGATGAACTCCTGCGTCTTCGGTACGTGCGTGATCGGCAGCAGTCCGACGATCTCTCGCACCTTGAGGATGTCGACCCCGTATTCCTCCACGTCCAGACGGAACGTGAGGTACTTGTCCGTCCCGGCTCGTACCGCGGTAGAGCTCGCTTCCGTCAATTCAGTGCACCTCCCTCATGAGCGAGCGAGCCGCACGAGCTCGCCTACGTCTACGATGAGCCCGACGCGCCCGTCGGGCATGATGGCTCCACCGGCAATCCCGCTGAACTGCCGCGTGTGGCCGAGCGACTTGATCACGATCTGTTGCTGTCCGAGGATCTCGCATGCGACCAGACCGACACGATCGCCGTTGTCGCCGACCACCACGACGATGGCCTTGGTGGGGTCCTCCTCGGCACCGTCGATGCCGAAGAGTCCGCCGAGGGGGACGAGCGGTACGAGCCCGCCGTCGAGCTGCAGCAGCGACCCCTGTCCGAGCACACCCGACACCTCTTCGGCGGTGGGCCTAAGCGAGCGTTCGATCGACAGGGTCGGAATGATGTAGCGTTCGTCGCCCGTGCGCACGACCATGCCGTCGATGATGGCGAGCGTCAGGGGTAGGCGTATCGAGATGCACATCCCGTGACCCGTCTCGACGATCGCGTCGACCTGCCCGCGCAAGGACTCCACGGTTCTGCGAACGACATCCATTCCGACGCCACGGCCCGAGATGTCGGTGACGGTGTCGGAGGTCGAGAAGCCGGGCTCGAACAGCAGTGCGAGCAGTTCCTCCTCGGACGGCGTCTGGTCGTCTCCGACGAGTCCGCGCTCTCTCGCTCGTTCCAGAACGCGCGCGCGATCGAGCCCCGCGCCGTCATCCCGGATCTCGATGTGAATCCCGCCTCCGCTGTGGTAGGCGCGCAGCTCGATTCGGCCTGTTTCCGGCTTGCCCGCCGCGCGTCGCATCTCCGGCTGCTCGATTCCGTGGTCGACCGCATTTCGCAGGATGTGCACGAGCGGGTCGTAGATGCGATCCACGACAAGTTTGTCCAGCTCGGTGTCGTCGCCGTACTTAACGAGATCCACGCGCTTGCCGGCCTTGCGAGAAACGTCGCGTACGAGTCGCGCGGCACGAACGAACGTGCCGTGAAGGGGCACCATCCGAAGCGACGTGGCCATCTCTTGCAACTCGCGCGTGATCTTGTCGAGGCGAGAGAGCTGCGCCGCGAGCGAATCGAAACTGCTCTCCTGCGACCGGGCCGCCTCGCTGAACATCGATTCTGCGATGACGAGTTCACCGACCATGTCCAGCATCTTGTCGAGACGCTCCTCGTCCACGCGGACGCTGTTGGTACCCGATCGGCGTTGCGGTGTCGATGCTGACTGGACTGCAACGGATGCGGCCGGCCTTCCGCTTCCAGCGAAGGATGAGGCCGTAGTCGAGCCGTCCTCGCCGAGGACAGCAGCGACGAGGCTCCTCATCTCGTCGACCGTGTGGAAGACCGCGTCGAACGCGTCGCCGCTCAACGGCTCCGCGCCTCTACGGGGCGCGTCGATCGCGCTCTCGGCGCCGTGTGCGAGTTCCTCGATCTCAGTGAGGGCGAGGAACCCAGCCATCCCCTTGATCGTGTGGAAGACGCGGAAGACGGCGTTCAGCGCTTCTGCGTCCGACGGATTCTTCTCAAGGACGAGCAGCTGTTCGGTCGCGGTGTCGAGATGTTCGACTGAGCGCACGACGAAATCGCGGAGCAACTCGGGGTCGTCGGCGAGCGGCATGGCGGGCTGCCGGTCGGCGTTCTGGCGCTCGGATCCGCTCTCTGCCGGTGACGACCCGGCCCCGGACGCTGCGACTGCGGCCTCGACGGCCCGCTTCAGCGCGTCGTATCGCGCCCCCAGTGCCTCGAGGCCCGCCTCGAGGCCCGCCCGCGGTCCGGCCGCGACCGCGTCTGCGTCATCGGCGAATGCAGCCACGGCAGGGTAGTCGCACGACGAGCCCAGCGCGGTACGGAGGGCGGCGACAGCGTCGACGATCGCGGTGAGCGTTGCCGGCTCGTCGACGTCGGCCAGGACGAGGGCTTGCGCCACCTCGTCGAGCAGGGCTGACGGGTTCGCGGGGGCATGCCGTACCGCAGCCACCGAATCCGACAATCCTGCCGTGCTGTGTCCGTCCACTCGAGACCCCCCGCCACAGAAACACCGGTGCAGGAGATAGCATCGGGCGGGCGGACGTCATCGCTACATCGGGCGCTTCGCGAGCCCCCGTCAGGAAATCCCTGAGCCGCGGTCACGGCGAGCTACTCGATTGAGACGAGACCCTCGCGTATGGCGAACTTGATCAGCCCGGCGAGACTGTAGATGCCGAGCTTCTCCATCACCTGATGGCGGTGCGTCTCGACCGTCTTTACGCTCAGGCCGAGCGCTGATGCGATTTCCTTCGTCGACTTGCCCTCGGCCGCGAGCTGGAGCACTTCGCGCTCCCGAGGGGACAGCCTGCTCAGCGGAGTGGTGACCAGTGCATCGGGAGCGGGAGCGTTGATGCGGTTGACGTAGTCTTGGACGACGACGGAGGCCACGCCCTCACTCAGGTAGACCCGCCCCCGCATGACGCTGTCGATCGCCGAGACGAGTTCCTCGAAGGCGCTGTCCTTCAACAGGTAGGCCATCGCCCCTGCACTCAGCATTCCGGAAACGAACTGGCGGTCCGAGTGCATCGAGAGCGCGACGATGCGCGTCTCAGGGAGATCTCTCATGATGCGACGCGTAGACTCGATCCCGTTCGACTCGGGCATCCCGATGTCCATGACCACTACGTCGGGCTTGAGGTCGAGAGCCATGCGGACGGCCGCCTCGCCATCCGACGCCTCCCCCACGACCCGCATGTCCGGCTGCTGCTCGAGGAGCGACCGCAGGCCGTCGCGGACGATCTTGTGGTCGTCGGCCAGCAGGACCTTCGCGAGCGGTTGTAGCCGGGTCACCCAGCGCCCCTAAGCTCCACTTGTTAAATGTACGCCGAGTATCTCACGCGAACGGCGGATGGCGCGAATAGGGGATTGCCCGACTGCGAGTAAGGGATGTCCTGATGTCACTGCTGAGTACCGCTGCCGATGTAGCGGTTGCGGCATCAGCTGCAGAACGCCGAGCAGGGACGATGCAAGGGGAGTTCACATGGTCAGAGTATTGATAGTCGACGACGAGCCCACCATTCTCAAGATGGTGTCATCTTCGCTCACGAACGCCGGCTTCGACACATACACCTGCCACATGTGGCCGGGTGTGGCGAACCTAGTGCGAAGCGTGCGGCCCGACCTTGTGCTCCTCGACTACAACATGCCCGGTGTGAACGGCGGCGACATCTGCCAGATCCTTCGACGTAACCCGCTCGGTGCGGACATGAAGATCGTCCTCTACTCGGCCGAAGACGAGGGAGACCTCGCGCGCATCGTGAACGAATGCGGTGCCGACGGCTACATCAAGAAGAGTACGCGAGGCGCGCAACTCGTATCCGTCCTCGGCAAACTGCTCAAGGCGGGGGGCGCCCCCCGGCGCGCGTCGTCGCGAAACAGCACGCTGACCGAGGGAGACGCGGCGGTCAGCCTGGCGTAGCGCTGCAGCTCCTGCTGAACGCGCACGCCCGTCAGTTGACGGTCCTGCTTGCCGCTTCGTCCAGGAATACCAAAGTAGGACACGTGTTCACGCCCTCTGGGCTTGCCTTGCGTCTACACTGGGCACCAGCCGAGATCGGGATTCCGCCGCGCCCAACGGCTCGACTCTTGCTTGGCTCTCGGCAAGATCGCCCGCGCTCAGAGCGAAGGCGCTGACACTCGCGAACCTCACTGGCGAAGGAGCCCGCCGTGAAGCACTCGAAGCAGCTGAACGCGAACATCGCCGACAAGGACGATGCTCGCCGCCTCGCCCCCAACCCCGCCGCTCGCGAGATGATCGAGCACCTCGACGGCGCTGGCGTGGAGACCATGCTGGACCGCCTCGAGGCGCAGCAGCCGCAGTGCGGCTTCGGGCTGCGCGGGCTGTGCTGTCGGATGTGCCAGCTGGGCCCGTGCCGCATCACTGCGCAGAGTCCGCGCGGCGTGTGCGGTCGGCCGATGGAGCTGGTCACGACTGCGAACCTCGTTCGCGCGGCCGCAGCTGGCGCCTCCGCCCAGATGATCCACGCGCACGAGCTCATCCTCACGCTGCTCGCGGTCGCTCGCGGCGAGATCACGCTCTCGACCGAGAGCACGACTCGCCTCCGCGACGTCGGCAATGCGCTCAAGGTCGCATTCCCGTGGACGCCGATGGGCGAGGTCGCCGAGAAGGTCGCCGAGGCGATGCTCGAGGACCTCGGCCGCATGACCGACGGCAAGCTGCGCACACTCGACGGCTTCGCGCCGAAGGAGCGCGTGAAGGTGTGGGAGGCGCTCGACATCATCCCGCGCGGCTACGCGTTCGAGATCGCCGAGAGCCTCCATATGACGACCTTCGGCGCGTGCTCGGACTGGCAGGCGATCTTCAAGCAGGGCCTGCGCACGAGCCTCGCGTACGCGTACTCAGGTCTGATCGGGGCGTCGGTGCTCACCGACATCCTCTTCGGCATACCGGAGCCGCGTGTCACCGACGTCAACTACGGCGTGCTCAGGCCGGACCACGTGAACATTCTCGTGCACGGCCACTCGCCGATCATGCTCGAGAAGGTACTCGAGAAGATCGCCTCCGAGGAGATCCAGGCGCTGGCGCGCGAGAAGGGCGCGAAGGGCATCGTGGTGGGCGGCATGTGCTGCAGCGGCCACGAGGCGCTCGGGCGGCACGGCGTGCCGTCCGTGACGGGCGCGATGGGGCAGGAGCTGATCCTGGGGACGGGCGCGGTGGACGCGGTTGTTGTGGACATGCAGTGCGTCGTCCCCGGCGTGCAGGCGGTGGCCGAGTGCTTCGGCACGGAGATCATCACGACGTGCCGCAGCAACCGGATTCCCGGCGCGACTCACATCCCGTTCGACCCTGAGCACGCGGGGACACTCGACGAGGACGCGGAGCGCATCGCCCGCATCGCCATCGAGGCGTTCGCGAGCCGCGACCGCTCGAAGCTCCACATTCCGAACCACACCTCACGAGTCGTCACGGGCTTCTCGCGCGAAGCCGTGCTCAACTCGTTCGGCGGCGTTCGCAAGCTCGTCCCGCTGCTGCGCGAGGGCGACATTCGCGGCGTCGTCGCGATGGTCGGCTGCAGCTCGCCAAAGCAGGTCGCCGAGGCCAGCCACGTCGCGATCGCCCGCGCGCTCATCCGCGAGGGCGTGCTCGTGCTGACGTCCGGCTGCGCCGCTCACGCGCTCATCAACGCGGGGCTCGCGTCCATGGACGCGCTCGCCGACGCGGCGCCCTCACTGCGCGACGCGTGCGAGAACGCCGGCGTGCCGCCCGTGCTGGTCATGGGCAGCTGCTCCGACAACGCCCGGATCATCCAGGTGTTCGCGCTGCTCGCGCATGAGGCGCACCTGCCGTTGTCCGAGATGCCGTTCGTGGCGAGCGGCCCCGAGTTCGTCAACGAGAAAACGGTCGGCCAGATGCTCGCCGTGCTCGCTCACGGCATCAGCGTGCAGGTGGGGCTGACGCCGCAGCTGCCGATCCCCGCGCTCGGCCCGACCCTCGAGGCCGACGACATCGAGAACCGCAATCCGATGACCGACTTCTTCTGCGAGGAAGGTCTGCCGGCGATGTTCGGTTCGCGGCTCATCGCCGAGCCCGACGCGGCCGAGGCGGCGAAGGCGATCCTCGGCGAGCTGGACGCGAAGCGTCGCTTCCTCCAGCGCGACCAGGTGGACGAGATCATCAAGGCGGGGTAGGTAACAAAGCGTTAAGACGTCATGGCGTTATACTGTCGGCGGAGGTGTCGCCATGAACGCCAGACGCGCAACGATCTACCTCGAGCCCGAACTCCACCGGGCGCTCCGGCTGAAGGCTGCCGCGACGGATCGCAGCGTTTCCGACATCGTGAACGACGCGGTCCGTGCGGCCCTCGCGGAAGACGAAGAGGACCTGCGGGCGTTCGACGAGCGCGCCGACGAGCCGCTGGTCGCATACGAGGAGATGCTCAAGTACCTCAAGGCCGACGGTAAGCTGTAGCGCCGGATGGCGACGTATCGGGTCCTACTGAAGGAGTCCGTGCGCAAGGACTTGCGCGGCGTTCCTCGCGGTGTACTCCTCCGCATCCTCGATCGCATAGCCGCCCTCGCCGACGATCCACGGCCGCACGGGTGCGAGAAGCTGAGCGCACAGGAGCGATACCGGGTGCGCGTGGGCGCGTACCGAATCGTGTACACGATCCACGACGAGGTGCTCGAGGTGTGGGTGGTTCGCGTCGGGCGCCGGCGAGACGTCTACCGGCACGAGTAGTCCGGCTACACCACGCCGCGCGCCTTCAGCCACGCGTGGGCGAGCTGCGCCCAGCCGTCGCCCTGTCGGCCCTCGGTCACCACCAAGTTCGGCAGGGTCACGGCGCGCTCCGCCACGGTTGCGTGGTCGAGGCCGTTCGCCACGAGCACGAGCATGCCTACCACCTCGGCCATCTGTAGGTCTGCAGTCGAGTCGCCGACGGCGATCGCATCCGCGGGCGTCAGGCCGCGGGCGGCGAGATCGGCGCGGATCGCCGCTTGCTTCGACACGCCCGCCGGCACGAGGTGGTACGCGTGCACCTGCTGCACGCCGACGAGCGTGTGGCGCGGCGGGTGGATGATGCCGTTGTCGACGAAGCGGATGGGCAGCGGCAGCGTATCGAGCGCGGCTTGCGCGTAGAGCGGGTCGATCTCACCGCGGAGGATGTGCGTGGCGAGGCGGTCATCGGTGTAGGGATGGTGGTACTCGATGCGACCGGGGAACGCCTCGGCGAGCACTTGCACGGCGCCCAACGCCTCGATGACCTCGTACGGCGTGCGCCCGTCGGCGACAGCGTCGGCCGGCCACTCGCCGAGCTCGTAGAGCACTTCTCGGCCGCGATCGGCGACCCGCACCGCGCCGAGTTCGGCGACGAAATCACGCCAGCCGAGGAGCCGCGCGATCTCGGTCATCTGCTTGACGTTGCGCCCCGACACCATCACTACCGGCAGGCCGGCCGCGTTGAGCTCCACGACCGCGCGGGCCACGGCGAGCGTGGGCACGCCCATCTCGTCGGCCAGAACGGCGCCGCCTCTGCCGAGGAGCGTGCCGTCGAGGTCCGTGTAGAGCACCTTGGCGCGTGCGAGCGCGGCTGCGGCGAGCGGCGAATCGGCGAGGAGCGGCGGAGTCGGCATCCGGTTCCTTCGTGTCGGGGCTGCATCGCGGCGGCCTCGAAGCGGCACCGGACTGCGATTCCAGTATACCCGCCAGCCAATTCGCACCTGAGTGGTGAGGGGTGCAGCGAAACGGCGAACGACCTCCCCCTCGCTCGGCGTGTCAGGTATTGTCACGGGTACTGAAGAAACGAGACGCGGGGTGGCCACGTGGAACCCATCGACCGAGACGAACGCGACGTTCCGTACCCCCACTACCGGTGCCCGGCGTGCGGCGGCGAGCTGCCGCTGACGGACGCGCGAATCACCGTGACGTGCGGCGAGCACCACCAAGCCGAGCGCGAGATCGACTACACCGTGCGCGAGGCGACCGTCGACGACACGCGCGACATCGAGGAGATCTGCGATCGCGCGTGGGGCGAGACCGACGTCGACATCTTCGGTAAGACGTACGACGTGCTCGCGGGCGTCAACTTCGTGGCCGAGGCCGACGGCAAGTTCGCCGGCGTGCTGTCGCTCGCGGTCGACCGCGGCGAGGCCGTCATCGTGCTGCTGTCGGTGTATCCCGAGCACCAGGGCGGGGGCATGGGTTCGGCGCTCGTCAACGCCGCCGCCGACTTCGCGATGAAGCGGAACCTGCCGTTCGTTCGCACCGCGCTCTCCAACGACGACATCCCATCGCTATACTTCTACCAGCGGCACGGCTTCACGATCTACGAGGTCGCCATCGGCCTCGTGGCCGACAGCCTGGGCCAGGCCGTCCCGGGATTCTCGTCGATTCCGGTGCGAGACGAAATTCGTCTTCGCCGCCCCGTGTGCAAGTAACACCGACCGGCTTCTTTTCGAACAAGGAGGGGCGATGCCGAGGTACGTTCGTGCCACGTTCCGGCTGACCGCGCTCGCGGTCGTTCTCGCGTTCTCGCTCGTTGCGTGCACGAACCAGCCCACGACGCCGCAGACCGGCGAGACGTCGTCCACGAAGCAGGTCACGCTCGCGCCGATCAAGATCGGCACCCTCCCCACCGAGGACGCCCTGCCGTTGTGGGCGGCCGAGGCCAAAGGACTGTTCACCAAGGCCGGCCTCAAGGTCGAGATCATCACGTTCCCGTCCGCGGCCGAGCGGGACATCGCGCTGAACGCCGGCTCGATTAACGCCGAGATGGGCGACATCATCGCCGCCGCCTCGCTCGAACCAGCCGGCACGGACGTCCGCATCGCCACCGTCATGCTCGGGGCCACGCCGCAGCAGGGACGGTTCGGGATCGTAGCCGCGCCGAAGAACGGGCCGAAGACGCTCGCCGAAGCGGCGAAGGCCGGCGTTGCCACCTCGTCGAACACCATTCAGGAGTACGTCCTCGACGGCCTCATGACCGAGGCGGACGTCGCCACCGACACGATCAAGAAGATCGAGGTCAAGAAGGTGCCCGAGCGCTTCGCGCTGCTCATGGCGAGCAAGCTGCCCGCCGCTGCGCTGCCCGAGCCGCTGCTGACACTCGCGACGAAGCAGGGCGCTCCACTGCTTGCCGACGACACCAAAGGCGAGAACCTCTCGCAGACGGTCCTGATCGTGGCCGAGAAGTTCGAGTCGTCGCCCGAGGGCCGGGCAACGATCGACAAGCTGCTGCAGGTGTGGGACGAGGCGGTGCAGCTCGTGAACAGCGACCCGAACGCGTGGCGCCAGACGCTCGTCGACAAGGCACGCCTGCCGCAGCCGCTGGCGACGAGCTACCAGGTGCAGACGTATCCGAACGCGCAGGAGCCCACGCGCGACGAGGTCGAGTCGGTGCTGACCTGGATGCGCGCGAAGCAGCTGCTGCAGAAGGACGTCACGTACGAGAGCCTGACGAGCCGCTAGCACTGTGGCGACCGTCGACGTCCGAGGGCTTGCGGTCACCTACACCGGCGTCGGACCTGCCGGCGGTCGGGAGGTCGAGGCGATAGCGGCCGTCGATCTGCACCTCGACTCGGGCGAGCCGATAGCCGTCATCGGGCCGAGCGGGTGTGGGAAGTCCACCCTGCTGCTCGCGCTGGCGGGTCTGGTGACGCCCACGCGCGGCGAACTCGCGGTGGATGGCGGCCCTGTCCTCGGCCCGCGGCTGCGGACGGCGCTCATGCTGCAGGACTTCGGGTTGCTGCCGTGGAAGACCGTCGCGCGCAACGCGGCCCTCGGACTCGAGGTGCGTCGCGTGCCGAAGCGCGAGCGCGTGGAGCGCACGGCCGCTGCACTCGAGCGAGTCGGCCTTTCGGAGTTCGCGGACGCGTATCCCGGCGAACTCTCGGGCGGCATGCGCCAGCGCGTCGCGCTCGCCCGCGCGCTCGCACTCGACGCCGACGTGCTGCTGATGGACGAGCCGCTCTCGGCGCTCGACGCGCTCACCCGCGAGAACATGCAGGGGCTGCTGCTCGAGCTGTGGCGACAGCGCTGCCACACCCAGGTGCTCGTGACGCACGCGATCGAGGAGGCGGTGTTCCTCGGCAGGCGGATCGTGGTGATGACGCCGCGGCCAGGGCGGATCGCGAAGATCGTCGACAACCCGCGGATGGGCGAGCCGGACTACCGCTCGCAGCCCGAGTTCTGGCAGCGCTGCGATGAGTTACGCGCGATGCTGGCTGCCGAGGGCGCGCTGCGGGCGCCTGCCGTGCACGAGGAGGGACCCCGGTGCTGAGCGGAGTCGCGCGTCGACTCGTCGGCTACCTCGCGGCGCTGGTGGCGGTGCTCGCGCTATGGGCGCTCGCCTCGGTGCTCGTGAACTCGCCTGCGCTGCCGCCCCCCACCGCCGCGATCGACGACTTCGTGCGGCTGCGCGGCGACCTCGCGCCCCAACTGCTCGTGAGCGCGTGGCGAGTGGTCGCGTCGATGACGCTCGCGCTCGCGATCGGCGCGCCCATCGGGCTGGCGCTCGGCCGCAGTCCGCGCGCGGACTCGGTGGCCGCGCCGGTCGTGTACCTCACCTACCCGATCCCGAAGATCGTGTTCCTGCCGGTGCTGCTCGTGTTGCTCGGCCTGGGCGACTCGAGCAAGATCACGCTCATCACCCTGATCGTGGCGTTCCAGATCCTCGTGACCGCGCGCGACGCGTCTCGCAACATCGCCACGTCGGCGCTGCTGTCCGTGCGCTCGCTCGGCGCGAGTCGCCTGCAGATATTTCGACACGTGGTACTGCCCGCCACGCTGCCCGAGATCTTCACCGCGCTGCGCATCTCCACCGGCACGGCGATCGCCGTGCTCTTCCTATCCGAGACCGTCGCGGGCACCTCGGGCCTCGGCTGGTACATCATGGACGCCTCCGGGCGTATCGCCTACTCACAGATGTTCGCCGGCATCCTGGCGATGGCGCTCCTCGGCGTGGTGCTCTACGAGCTGCTCGACCTCGCCGAGCGCCGCCTCGCGCGCTGGACGACGGTCGGCCGCTAGCCCGCTCACCGCTCGCTCCGCCGCCCACGATTCGACGGCCACGTCGCGGGGAATCCACCCTTCCTGTCGGCATCACGGGCCCATCGCCGTCGCCGACGGCCATTCGATACGAATTCCTTCCCGGGGGTGGAGCGAGATGGCGAACGAGCAACCGTCGATCTACGGAGACTTCATCAGGCACGGACACCAGGCGCCCGGCGGAACGAGGCGCCGCGGCTGGGGTGCCCGCGCGGCGTGGCTCGGTGGCGGCGTGGCGATGCTCAGCTACGGCGCGAGTCGTCGCTCGGGCGCGGCGAAATGGCTGTCCTACCTCGGCGGCGGGGCGATGATCGCGGCCGGAGCGGTGTCACGAGCGCAAGCTCCGCTACGCCTCGGCACCCGCATGGGAGCGTGGCGCAGCGACATAGCCGAGCGACTGCAGGAGACCGAGTGGTCGTTCATCGAGGCGAACGTGGTCATCGATCGGCCGCTCGCCGACGTCTACGGCTACCTGCACGACGTGTCGAACTGGCCGAGGATCTTCACGGGCATCGCTGAAGCTCACGTCGCCGACGACGGCGAGTTGACGTACGCGATCCAGGTCTCCCCGACGCGAGCCATCTGGTGGCGCGGCCGGTTCATCGAGGACTATCCGGAGCAACTCATCACGTGGCAGTCGGCGTCAGACAACGTGTTCGACGAGACCGGCAGCCTGCGCTTCGACAAGGAATCCGACAGCCGCACCAAGCTCACCCTCGCGGCGAGCTTCCGGATCGGCGCCGGTATCCCCGGCATGGTGGCGGGCCAGACCCTCGGCCGCCTGACCGAGGAGGTCACGCAGTCCGATCTCGACAACCTCAAGAAGCTGCTCGAGCGCCAGCCGCAGCCGGTCGGGGCGCGGTAGTCCAGCGGGTCGCCGGGGACGACATCCAAGCGTGAAACGAGGAGCGCTGCGGCGCTCCTCGGCTTATTAGCCCTGCTTGCCCTCGATCGCGCCGAGGAGGATCGCGCACGCCACGGCGAGCCGCGGGTCGAGGCCGGCACCGCGCACGAGCTGGATGTCGAGCCGGTAGACGAACGGGTTGAAGTTGCCCTTGAACGACGCCGCAGGCGCCCCCGCCAGCGCGAGCTCGTAGTGCTGCGGCACGAGGTTCGTGAGGAAGCGTCGCACGAGCGCCAGGCCGAGACTGTCCTCGCGCAGCACGCCGATCTCGACGTCGTTGCGGTCCAGCACGACCCACTCGTCGCGGATGATCGACTTTGCGCCGCGGCGCTTGAGCACGCCGACCTTCTCGCCCGAGACCGGGTCGGTGACGTCGTAGGCGGCGGAGAAGTCGATGATCTGGCGCGCCTGGATGACCAGCAACTCCTCGGCCTTGCTCTGGTCGGCGTAGACGCGGATGTCCTCCTTGAGCTTGAACGCTTTGAGCTCCGAGTAGAACAGCGGCTGGCCCTGCTCGTCGGTGATGTCGAAGGCCGCGCCGACGACCTTCATGATCCGACGGCGCAGGAGGTAGCGGTCGAGATCGAAGCGGCGGTCCGGTGTGGCGGCAGCGACAGCGGTGTGCGACGACATGGCGGTTCTCCTCGGTAGAGGGGCTCGGTCGTGGCTCTGCCTTCGGATAGTAGCAGGAGGGGCGAGCGGCGATGTGACGGGCGTCGCGGCGGAAGCACCTGGGGGAAGAAACGTTCGGTCGCGCAGAGCTGCCCCGAGCGGGAACTGCGTGAGAGGCCGCCGCGAAAGGAGTCGCGTGTACCGCGTGGCGATCAGCGGGTCGTACGGCGGGATGAACCTTGGCGACGAGGCCATCTTGCAGTGCATTCTCCAGCAGCTGCGCGCGTCCGTGCAGGTCGAGGTGACCGTCTTCTCCGAGCACCCCGAAGACACGCTGCGCCGGCACCACGTGGAGCGGGCCGTCGACGCGCGGCGGTGGAGTCGCGACGAGGTACTCGCCGAGGTGGAAGGACTCGACCTGTTCATCCTCGGCGGGGGCGGAATCCTGTTCGACAAATGGCTGGACGACCACCTGCGCGAAGCGTCACTGGCGCGTCACAAAGGCGTGCCGACGGCGGTGTATGCGGTCGGCGACGGGCCCGTGCAGGATCCGGCGCTTCGTCAGGCGGTGCGCGAGTGTTTCACGCGAGCGGAGCTCGTGACCGTTCGCGATCACCGGACGCGGCAGGCGCTCGATCGGCTGGGCGTGCGTCGCGACATCATCGTGACCGCGGATCCCGCCGTGCTCCTAGAGCCCGAGCCGCTGCCAAAGGACGCGCTCAAGCGTGAAGGGCTCGATGGGTCGCGCCGGCTCTTCGGCGTGTCGGTCCGGGAGCCGGGATTCGCGGCGCCGGACATCGACACCAGCCAGTACCACGCGCTGCTCGCCGACGCCGCCGACTACATCGTCGAGCGTTTCGACGCGACGGTCGTGTTCGTGCCGATGGAACCCGAGCGACAGGACCTGCAGCACGCGCACGCGGTGGTGTCGAAGATGCGAGCGCCGCAGCGCGCGAGTGTGCTGCGCGGACGCTACTCGGCCGGCCAGATGCTCGCGCTGATGGACCACTTCGACTTCGCGGTGGGCATGCGGCTGCACTTCCTCGCGTTCGCCGCGCTCGATCGCGTGCCGTTCGTCGCGCTGCCGTACGCGAGCAAGGTCACCGGGTTCCTCGAGGAGCTCGAACTCGAGACGCCGCCGCTGCAGCACCTCGGCGCGGGGCAGCTGCTGGCGTACATCGACCGCTCGTGGGACCGGCAGGGGACGATCAAGCAGCTGGTGAACCGGAATCTGCCGCCGATGCAGGCCAGGGCGCGCGAAACGAATGAGCTCGTCGTCGGGCTGCTCGGCGCGTCCCGGCCGACGATGCCGCTCGCTCGCTGAGAGGGGCGTCGATGCCGCCGCTTCCCAAGCCAACGGAGATGCGCGAAATCGCGCTGCCCTCACGGACCGGCCGTCTGGCAGCCGAGACCGACGTGCTCGTCGTAGGCGGCGGCCCTGCGGGGCTCGGCGCGGCCGTCGGCGCCGCTTCAGCGGGAGCACGCGTCGTGCTCGCGGAACGCTACGGCTTCGTCGGCGGGATGGCGACCTCGGCGCTCGTCATGCCACTCGCGTCGTACTTCACCTCCGAGCTCGCGGCCACGCGCGCCGGCGACGCCGGTCTGGTGCCCACGGACTCGGTGCGCGGTCGACCGGTCATCGGCGGGGTCCTGCAACAGCTCATCGACCGCCTCGTCGCCGTGGGCGGCGCCATCGCACCTTCGGAACTCAGCGGCTACGTCACACCGTTCGACGCCGAGGCGTTCAAGAACGTCGCGACCGATGCGCTCGACGACGCGTCCGTCGAGCTGCTCCTCCACGCGTTCGCCAGCGGGGCGCTGCTCGAAGACGGCCGTGTCACGGGCGTCGTGTTCGAGACGAAGTCCGGGCCGCTCGCGGTGCGCGCCTCGTGCGTTGTGGACTGCACGGGCGACGGCGACATCGCGGCGAGCGCGGGCGCGCCGTACGAGGTGGGTCGGAGCGAGGACGGCCTGACCCAGCCGATGACGCTCTACTTTCAGCTGCTCGAATTCGACCGGCCGGCGTTCGAGGCGTACGTCGAGACGCACAGCGGCCAGTGGTTCGGCGTGTTCGGCCTGTGGGACCTGATCCGCGAGGCGCACGAGGCGCACGAGTTCAGCCCGCCGCGCGAGGACATCCTGATGTTCGCGACGCCTTTCGCCGACGAGGTCGCGATGAACTCCACGCGCGTCACGGAGGTCCTCGGCACGGACGTCTTCGATCTGACGCGAGCCGAGTGGGAGGGGCACCGGCAGGCCCGGGAGATCGCACACTTCATGCGGGAGCACGTGCCCGGGTTCGAGCGCAGCCGCGTGAAGCAGACGGGCGCGCAGGTGGGCGTGCGCGAGACGCGACGCATCCTCGGCGAGTACGTGCTGTCCGCCGACGACGTGCTCGAGGCACGGAAGTTCGACGACGCGGTCGCCCGCAACGCGTATCCGATGGACATCCACAACCCGCGTGGCCGCGGCACGATGCTGCGCCGCGTGCCACCTTGTGAGGCCTACGACATCCCTCTGCGGTGCCTCGTGCCGCGCGACGTGGACGGCTTGCTCGTTGCCGGCCGCTGCATCTCGGCGACCCACGAGGCGCTCTCGTCGGTGCGCGTGATGCCTTCGTGCGTTGCCACCGGGCAGGCGGCGGGAGTCGCCGGCGCGCTCGCGGTCCTCGGCGACGTGTCGCCGCGGCGACTTCTAGCCGAGGCGGTTCAGGCGGAACTGCGGAAGCAAGGTGCCGCGCTAACCGTTCCTTCGTGACGAGTCTCACTCCACCGACCGTCCGTCGCCTCGCCCATTAAGAGGCGCAAACATTGACGGTCAAAGGCAGCAGCGCGACCGATACGGACAACACCACCCCGCTGCCACCGAGGAGTCATCATGGGCAAGTTGAATTGTTGGGAGTTCAAGGGATGCGGTCGAGAGCCGGGCGGCAGGAATGCGCACGAGTACGGCGTCTGCCCGGCGTCAACGGAGCCCGTGTTCGACGGCACGAATAGCGGCAAGAATTCGGGCAGGGCGTGCTGGGTTGTCGCCGGCACGTTCTGCGGCGGCAGAGTCCAGGGAACCTACGCCGAGAAGATGGGCAGCTGTATGAAGTGCGAGTTCCAGCACCTCGTCTCCGCCGAGGAGCACCCCGACTTCACGTTCACGACGCAACTCCTCAAGCGACTCAATGAGGCGCATGCAAAGCGCCGGTGACCGCACCAGCCTCACGTCGACAGCGCAGCGGATGAAGGGCCGGTCCATGGGGACCGGTCCTTCGCTTTGCGTGCTCGCCGAGGAAGCACGGGCAGTTCGCGGGGCGTGGGCCGCGGAGGGCGGACGGGCGCGGCGGGTAAACACCGGTAGCCTTGCGTTCTCGCCCGAAGGGGGGCCGGCTCCGTTGCGTCGCCGATTGGCCGTCAAACTCGCGGCGATCTGGCTGGTGGTCGTGATCCCCGCGTCGGTCGTGCTCGGCTTGACGTTCGCACAGTGGCATGCGGCGCAAATCTCCTTGGTCGAGGAGCAGCGCCTCGGCGACGCGCGGCTTGCCGGCACGTCGTTCCGGCTGATGGTGAACGACATGCAGCGGACGATGGGCGCTGCCGGCGAACTCATCCTTCTCGGCCGAGGGGCGCCCGCCTCCTCGATGCTTGAACTGCAACGCCTGAACAGGCTCTTTCCGGTGGCGTACGTTGCGGTCAGCGACATGAGCGGCCGGGTCACGATGGCGAGCCCCGAGACCGTTGTCGGCTCCGACCTGTCTCATGACCCCGCCTTCCGCCAGGCGCTCGACAGCCGGGACGGCGGAGGCCTCGAGCCCAGCGAGCGCGCAATGGGACGCATCGGGTTCGACGTGGCCCAACGTGTTTCTGCTCCGAACGGACGACCAGCGGGCGTCATGCTCATGTTCGTGGACGTCGAGCGGCTGCACACCGATTTCCCCGTCCGGGTCCCCATCGGCGGGGTGAGCATCGTGGACTCAAAAGGCCAGGTCGTGTTCCAGAACGAGGATCCCAACCTCGCGCTCAAGCGTGTGAATTGGTCCAAGCGGTACCCATTCGTTCGGCGAGCGCTCGAAGGCCACAACGAGACCTTCGCCTTTGCCCGCTTCCCGAAGGGGCACCTCCGCGCTGGCGGGTTCGTCCCCATCGACAAGTTCGGATGGGCGGCCGGCTCCTCGGTCGACATAAGCGAGGCGCTCGGTCCCTTCTACCGGACGCTTGCCGTGGCGCTCGGCCTGGGCCTGCTGGTGGCTGTCGTGGCGCTGGCAACGAGCATCGCGATCGCGAACGGGGTGAGGAACTCGGTTCTGGCGCTCGCGCAAGATGCGCGGCGAATCGGCTCCGGCGACCTCGACGAGCCGGTGCGCACGGCGCGCAGCGACGAAATCGGCGACGTGGCGCGCAGCCTCGAGCGGGCGCGCTGCGACCTCGCGGACGCGAGGCACCAGGCGGCCGAGGAGCTGGACACGACGCGACTCCTCTTGGAAGCGTCAACCACATTGCGGACGTGGACGAACGTCGACGCGCTGTTGTCGGGCCTCGCCAACATCATGCTGCGTGCTACGTCGCACAGTCGCGTCACCATCGGCCTGCTCACGGCCGACCGCTCCGCGCTCGAGTTGAAGACGATCGTCGGCGTGGGACCGGCGCAGGGCGGCGTGTTCCCGCTCGGCCACGTCTCGCAGCCGTTGCGGGAGGCGCTGCGAACGGGACGCACGACAATGGCCGACTACGACGCGCTGCCGGAGAACGAGCGAGGGCCCTCAGGCCGGTTCGACGGCCGGCTCGCGCTGATGGTCCCGCTCGTGGTGCGCGAGCACGTGATCGGACATGTCGGCATCGACGACCCGGGCGAGCGTCGTGACTTCACCGAGCGCGAGGTGCGCATCGCCGAGGCGATCGCGTCCCAAGCGGCGAGCGCGATCGAGAACGCTCGGCTCTACGAGTCAGAACGCAGCGTGGCCGAGACCCTGCAGACGTCGCTGCTGTCGATGCCCGACAGCGTGCCGGGCGTTCGCTACGCGCACGCATATCACTCGGCGAGCGAGGCGGCGCGCGTGGGCGGCGACTTCTACGACATCTTCGAGATCGAGCACGATCTCGTCGGCCTGACGATCGGGGACGTCGCGGGGAAGGGCTTGCCGTCAGCGGTGCTCACCTCGCTCGTGAAGAACACGATCCGCGCGCACGCCGTGGAGCGTGGCAAGACGCCGGCCGCGATCATGCGTCTGACGAACGGGATCGCGTATAGAGAGACAGATGGCGAGACGTTCGTAACCGCGATCTTTGCCACCCTCGACTGCGAGACCGGGCGATTGTGCTACTGCAATGCGGGGCACACGACGGGCGCGGTCGTCGGCAGCGAACGAGAGGTGCGGAAGCTGCGGTCCAACTCGACGATCCTCGGCGCGTTCGAGGACGGCGAGTTCGAGGAGTCCGACGCGTGGCTGCACAACGGCGAGCTGCTGTTCCTCTACACCGACGGAGTGACCGAGGCGCGCCGTCGGCAGGAGCTGTTCGGCGAGGAGCGGCTGTTCGACCTGCTCGCCGACATCGGGGCCACGGAGCCTGAACCGCTCGTCGACGGCGTCCTCCACGCGGTGACAGAGTTCACGGGCGGGCAGCTCAGCGACGACGTCGCTATCCTCAGCCTGCGACGCCTGGCCGCCGCCGAGGAGCCGACGCGCCGCGAGGTCGAGGTGTAGGATTCTTCCAGTGAATCACCTGACGAGGAGTTGCGCGTGCGGTCTGTCTTCGCCGGCTATCGAATCATGGAGTTCGTCCCAGCGAGCAAGGAGTCACTGCGGGCCATCGCGGCGCACTTGAAGCCGAACGAGACCGCCATCGTCGAACGCTGGACCAACATGCAGTGCGACGTCTACCTGCCGCCGCGCCTGACCCGCGCGGAGCTGCACGACACCTTCGCGCGGCTGTTCCACCGGATGCTCGAGCTGCTCGCCGAGGAGAGGCCGGAGGCGTTCATCGACGAGATGTACGCCGCCGGTGCAGACCTTGCCGGGCGGGAGTTCCCGTACGAGGCGATCATCATGAGCATCCACTTCCTCGAGGAGAGCTACGGGCCCTACCTCGCGTCCGGGCCGAAGATGCACGAGCGGCTGATCTGGATGGACGAGTTCCTCCACATGGTGCTCGGCGCGCTCGCCACCTCGTACTTCCGCGCGTACCGCGAGGCGCTCCTCGGCGAGGCCGAGGTCGGGCGCATCGTGCAGGAAGGCCTCATGCCGAAGATACCGATGCGCGCGGCGGACCTGGAAGTCGCGTACATCTACCAGTCGTCGACCGAGCGCGGCCTGGTCGGCGGAGACATCCTCGACGTGTTCGAGTTGGAGGACGGGACGGTCGCGTTCCTCGTCGGCGACGTGGCGGGGCACGGCGTGTCGGCGTCGAACGACGCGGCGCTGCTTCGGCATCTGTTCCGCGGCTTCATGCGCGAGACGGAGTCCCTCGCCGAGGCGATCCAGCGCGTCAACCGCGTGCTGGCCGCCGAGCTGCCGCCAGATCGCTTCATCACCGCGCTGTGCGGCTTCTACGACCCGGTCGCCGGCTGCCTGCAGCTGGTGAACGCCGGGCACCCTCGGCCACTGCTGTGCCTCGACGGCTGCCGGGAAGCGCAGGTTACCGGCATGCTGCTCGGCGTGATGGAGACCGCCGGCTACGCGGAGACCGAGGTGTCCCTGGCACGCGGCGAGGTGTTCGCCGCGTACACCGATGGGCTCGTCGAGGCGCGACGCGACGGCGAGTTCTACGGCGAAGCGCGGATCGCGGAGAGCCTGCAGGCGGTGCGCGACGCGGGTCCGCAGGCAATCGCGGAGTACCTGCGCGACGAGGCGCTCACGTTCTCGGGCGGCAAGCTCGGGGACGATATGGCCGTGCTCATCCTGAAACGGCTGTAGCCTCAGGCGCTACCACTGACGGTAGTCGTAGCCGAACCCCACGTCCTCGGCCTGGTCCCCGCCGGGCCGCAGGACCAGCCGAAGTGGGTTGGGCGTGACCGGGTAGGACACCAGCTCGAAGTTGATCTCGTATCCGCCGCCGTCGCCGTAGACCCAGTCCGTGAAGCGGTAGGGAGCGACGTCGACCGAGAGCGTGTACGCGCCCGGCTTCAGCCCGTCGAGTCGGAACACGGGCGGGCCGTACGGCTGTGGGGTGGCGATCGTCGTGATCGCGCCCGTGCCGTCGGGGCGAGAGAGGGTGACGGTGGCGACGCCGGTGGGCCAAGCGCCCTCGTCGTACGTTCGGTTGCCGTTCAACTCGTAGTACACGCAGCCATGGATGCTGCTGGTTACTCCCGCGGCGAGGGCCGGAGGGGCGGCACACAGAGACAGCGCCGCGGCGAGCGCGAGGACGGCGAGGAAGCGCTTCGCCATTTCGTCTCCTCCTTCGACAGATCGAGTTTGCGACACGAGAGACGGGGCGGGAGGCGACGAGCGGCGTTCTGCGGAGACTACGGCATCTTCGGCGATTACTACGGTTGCCGCTCGATCCCACCCGTCGGTGCTATCGGCCGCGCAGGTGCCCTGGTGAACGCCGCGAAGGCGCGACTTGACGGGCGGCGCGGAAACCGGCCGTTCGTCGGCCCGCATGCCCTGCCGCCTCGCGGAAGACGTCGCGCCCTCCGGCGTCGCTAGGTCGCCTCGCGTACCTCGACGGGCTCACGCTGCGGTTCGGGGTTCACGAGGAACGTCAGGCCCGCCGCCAGCAGGCACAGCACGGCGGCCACGCCGTAGGCGACTCCGTACGAGCCGGTCGAGTCTACGATCGTTCCGGCGGTCATCGAGCCGAACACCCCGCCGACGCCCCACGCGGTGAACACGAGGCCGTAATTGACGCCGAGGTTCTTCGTGCCGAAGAAGCCTGCCGTCGTGCTCGGGAACAGGGACAGGTTCGCGCCGTAGCAGAATCCGATGGCGGCCGCGACCGGCACGAGCATGCCCGCGGAATGGGAGATCGACAGCGTCGCCATGAGCGCGGCCTGCGTCACGAACACGAGCAGCATCGTGCGCACGCCGCCGAGCTTGTCGGAGAGGATGCCGGCGATCACTCGGCCCGCCGCGTTCCCGATCGCGAGCACGGCGACGAGCACGAATCCGAGGTCCAGGGTGGTGAGCTGGGCAGCGGCGATCTTGGCCATGTGGCCGATGATCATGAGCCCCGCGAACGCCGAGAACGCGAACATGAACCACATCAGCACGAACTGCCGAGTGCGCACCATCTCGGTCCAGTCGAGGTCGGTGACCTCGGCCTTGGCCGACGCCGCCTGGCTTCCGGGCGGCACGTAGCCCGCGGGCGGATCGTTGAGCAGCTGGGCGAGCGCGACGGTCACGACGAGGAAGGCGACGCCGAGGAAGGCGAACGTCTTGCTCACGTCGACCGCGCCGAGCAGCGAGGAGGTCAGTGGTGCGATGTACACCGACGCGAGTCCGAAACCGCTCACGACGAGCCCAGTTATGAGTCCCTTTCGCGCTGGCGGGAACCACTTCACCGCGGCGGGCGTCGCTGCGGCGTAGCCGAGTCCGATACCAGCGCCGGCGAGCACGCCGAAGCCCCCGATCATGGGCAGCGCGTTGTCGGCGATCGACAGGCTTGCGACGAGCAGCCCGACGCCCGTCAGCGCACCGCCGAGCGACGCGACGATCCTCGGCCCGAAGCGGTCCTGCGCCCGGCCCGCGAAAACCATCGTCAGCGCGAACACGCCGACCGCGACCGCGTACGGGAGGCTCGCTTGGCCCGCGCTCCAGTGCCACGTCTTCGTCAGAGTCTTGGCCACGACGCTCCAGGAGTACAGGACTCCGAGCGCAAGGTTGATGCCGAGGCCGGCCAGAGTCACGACCCAGCCGCGTCTAAGGGCGTGCGCCATCTATTCGCTCCTCACCCGCGGTCTTTGACGACCGCGCGTCCCGGTGGTGTATTCAGCGACGCCCCCAAGCGCCGCGAGCCGGCCTAGTGTCACCGAAGGGCGAAGTCCGCGCAATCGCCTTCTCGGCGAGCGGCGCGAGGCGGGAGGGCCGCTTCTTCGGGAAGAACCGAAGGTCGAAGTACCCGCATCTCGGGGAACTATCACGCGGAGGCCTGGGCGGGACGCCAGATGGGGGATAGATGTGGCCGGTTCATGGGATCCGTCCCTGGAGACAGGTAACGCGCTGATCGACCGCCAGCATCGCGAGCTGATCGCCTTGGTGGACCAGCTGGCGGTCGCCGAGAACGAATCGCGCGACGAAGTGTTGCGCGTGCTCGACCACGTCATGGAGTACACCCTCTTCCACTTCGTGGCTGAGGAGGACCTCATGGTCCGCGTCGACTACCCTGCTGTCCCGCAGAAGCAGATGATCGACCAGCACCAGGAGTTCAAGTCCTACGGACGGCTGCGCGTACTCGAGTTCCGCACTGGCGAGCTGGCGAGCGTTCTGCCGCTGAAGGCCTTCCTCGACGAGTGGCTGAAGGGCCACGAGTTCGGGTTGGATCGCCTGCTCGCTGATTGGATCCGGGAGCAGGGCAAGACCTCGAGCGAACGAGCCTAGGCCGGCGATGCCGGACGGCGGGGGGACGCGATGAGCCGGGCCGCGAAATCGGAGCGCTGCGACGCGTTGCTCTCGGACATCGTCACCCACATGCCGGATGCGTTCCTGACCCTGGACCGCGAATGGCGCTACACGTTCGTGAACGACGCGGCCGTTGAAAGGGTCGGCACCTCGCGCGACGAGTTGCTCGGGCGGAGGTTGTGGGACCTCTCGCCGGGCGTGTCGGAGTCGGTCGCCGCCGATCTTCGAAGGGCAATGGACGAACGGGTTCCGGTCACGTTCGAGGCGCGGTCCCTCGTCGGTGATACGTGGAACGAGATACGCGTGTATCCGTCCGATGACGGCATCGCCGTGTTCTACACCGACATCACGGAACGGCGGCAGGCCGAGCGGCAGGCGCTTCGCCTCTTTTCCACGAACAGTCTGCTGCTCGAAAGTACCGAAGCGCTCTCGTCCCACACCGAACTTGAAAAGGTCCTCCCCGCGTTCGCCGACGTGTTGCTGCGCGTGGTGCCGCACAAGCGAATCGCCATCGCTCTCTACGACGAGCAGCGAGGAGACATGACGATTCTCTACTCCCGGGGTGAGCGCGCCCTTCCCCCCGGCAGCGTCTTCCCATATGAAGACGTCTCACAGGCGGCTCGGCAGGCGCTGAAGGAGAGGCGTGCGGCGATCGTCGACTACGACAGGCTCTCCGATGAGGAGGCAGGTGCCGCTCGCAGGACGGGCGCGCGCCTCAGCCTCGTCGTTCCACTCGTGCTCGCCGACGAAGTGATCGGTCTGGTCTTCATCGATACCCCCGACGAGCGCATCACGCTCGGCGCGCACGACGTGGACGTGGCGCGAGCTGTCTCCTCACAGGCGGCGGCCGTCATCGACCGTGCACGGCTGTACGATGCGTCGCAGCGTGAGCTGGAGACGACCCAGCTGTTGCTGCGGACGGCGGACGCGTTGGCGGAGTCACTGGAACTCGGAGAAGTGCTCGACGCCTTCGCCCGCCAGCTGCTCGCCGGAGTGGCCCACACCCGAACGTGGGTGTTCCTGTGGGATGAGACCGAGCGAACAGCGACCTTGGCGGCATCCGTGGGAAGCGCCGCTCTCCCGACGGGAGCGACATCGGCGTTCGACGAGCTGTCCGCACCCATCAAGCGGCTCTTGGATGAGAAGCGGACGCAGGTGGTCGACTACGACTCGCTCCCTCCCGAGCAGCGCCGAGCGGCGGAGAGGTTCGGATCGCACGTCGTGCTACAGGTTCCGCTCGTCCAGAAGGATCGGCTGGTCGGTCTCGTCGCCGTCGACGACCCCGGCGAACGCAGGGAGTTCACCCAGCGCGAGATAGACATCGCCCACGGCATCGCATCTCAAGCCGCAGTAGCGATCGAGAACGCACGACTCTTCGCCTCGACCCAGGAGTCCGGACGGCTGAGTGAGGCGCTCAACTCCGTCAACGCGTTCATCCACTCGACGTTGAATCTCGAGCAGGTCGCGCAGCGCGTCCTCGAAGATGGGGTTCGGGCGCTGGGATGCGACGCGGGCACGATCGAAATGCTGGATGGTGACGAGTGGGTCGTCACCCACCAGCATGGCTTCTCGGCGCAGGACGTCGGCAGGCGCCTGAAGGGGGAGGAGGCGCCCAACGCGACGTGCGCCGCGTGCACGCGCGAGCCGGTCGCAATCGCGGAGATGCGCGCCGACCAGACGGTGAACGTGGGCTTCGTCAAGCAGTACGGCCTGACGTCGGTGCTGGCGACGCCGCTCCTCGTCAAGGACAACGTCATCGGCTGCGCCTTGTTCTACACGAAGGCGACGGTCAAATCGTTCACACCGGCCGAGATCGACTTCGGCCGGAAGTTCGGCGCCACTGTCGGGCTTGCTTTCGAGAACGTTCGGCTCTACGAGGCGTCGCAGAGCGCACTGGCCCGCATGACCGTGCTCAAGGAGACCGCCACGGCCTCGAGCACGCTCGACGTGCGGGAGCTCGCCGAGGGGGTGCTCGATACGGCGGAGCGGCTACTCGGCGCGAAGTCCGGTGCCGTCTACAGGCTCGACCGGGACTACGGCGTCCTTCGGCTGCTCGCGCTCCGCGGTTACCCCGACGAGCAGAAGCCGCTGTTCGAAGATGTCAGTCTAGACGAGCGTTCGGTCACCGGGCAGGCGGTTCTGCGCGACGAGGTGCTTACGTTCACATTTGACGAGCTGTCGGAGGCGACCCGCGAGCGCGCCGAGGCGGTCGGCGAGACGGCGAACGGCTGGCTCACCATACCCGTGCACAGCCGCGGACGGGCGATCGGCGCTCTTACACTGGTGTTCGGCGCACAGCGCCGCCTCTCCGAGGAGGACGTCGCACTCTTCACCACCCTGGCCGATGAGCTCGGTGTGGCGATGGATAACGCCCGGCTGTACGAAGCCGAACGAGAACGAGCGCGTCTCGGCGAGGCACTGACAACCGTGGACGAGGACATCCACTCGACCACGGCCGAGGAAGAGATCCTTCGCCGTGTGGTTCCCGAAGCCTCCGAAGCGATCGGCTGCGAAAGCGCGGCGATGGGGAGGCGCGAGGGCGACCACTGGGTCCTGCGGTATGAGCACAATCTGCGCGAGGGATTGATCGGGCGACGCTTCGCGGACAGCCAGCTCGGCCTGGCCCGTGTCGCAGCCGATATGCAGCAAGTCGTCGCTGTCGACAACGCGCTGGAGGACTCGCGCGTGAACGAAGCGACCCGCCGGGAATTCGAGGCGCGATCGTTCGCCGTAGTCCCGCTGATCGCGCGCGACGAGACCATCGGTGTCATCTACTTCATCTACCACAGCCGTCAGCACGTCTTCACGGACGGCGAGGTCGACTTCCTGCGCAAGCTCGGCGCCTCTGTCTCGCTTGCCCTGGAGAACGCTCGGCTGTTCGAGACGGAGCGCGAGCGGACGCGCTTCGGGCAGTCGATAGCCGAGATCCACGCCGCCCTCGCGTCATTGATCGACGTCGAAGAGACCATCCCGGCGGTGCTCGAGCGGGTCGTGCGCGAACTGGGGGCGTACGGAGCGATCACGGCCTACCGCGTTTCGGGCGGCTGGCTCATCCGGCATCTGGTCGGCCTCGGTCCCGGGCTGAAGGCTGGCACCTTCTTGACCGATGAGCAGACGCCGACGGCAGAACGGTTGCTGCGAACCCGCGAGTCTTACGTCGTCGAGGACACACGTACGGCGCCGGACGTGAACACGCAGATGGCCGAGAAATCGGGCTATCGCTCCTACGCAATCTTCCCGCTCATCCTTCGTGGCGAGCTTGTCGGCTCACTCAGCGTCCTTTTCGCCCATCCGCGTTCGTTCACTGAGGCGGAACTCGACTACCTTCGCCGCGCGGCGTTCGCGGTCACGCTCGCCGAGGAGAACTCGCGGCTGTACAAGGCGGAGCACCGAGTGGCTCAGACGCTGCAGAGCGCGCTGCTCACGCTGCCGGACAGGATTTCCGGCGTCGAGTTCGCGCACCTGTACCATTCGGCCACAGAAGAGGCGCGTGTTGGCGGCGACTTCTACGACCTGTTCGAGCTAGAGCACGACAGGGTCGGGATCACGGTGGGCGACATCTCCGGTCACGGAGTCGACGCCGCCGTGCTCACCTCACTTGTGAAGAACACGATCCGCGTGCAGGCGACTGAACAGGACAAGACGCCCGCCGAGGTAGTGGCGAGTGCGAACCGCATCCTGTTCCGCAACTCGCCGAGCGACCTCTTCGCAACCGTCTTCTTCGGCGTGCTCGACTGCTCCGACGGCGGGCTCGCTTATTGCAACGCCGGCCACACCACCGGTGCATGCCTGCGTTCGAGCGGGGCTGTGACGAAGCTTCAAGCGAACTCCTCCCTCGTAGGCGCCTTCGCCGACGTCGCGTTCGCGGACTCGACGGAACAGCTTGAGCGCGGGGACCTGCTGTTCCTGTACACGGACGGTCTCACGGAGGCCCGACGAGCCACGAAGTTCTTCGGCGAACAGCGTGTCTTCGACATCCTGGCTCGCGAGGTCGGTCGGAGCCCGAACGAGGTCGTGCGTGAGATGTTGGACGAAGTGCTCTCGTTCACGGGAGGCACTCTGTCCGACGACCTAGCGATTCTTGACTTGCAATGGGGCAGCGCTCCCAAGAAGAGCCCGGACAGTGGATGACGCCCACCGACAGGAGGAGGCGCTCATGGAGACGTCACGAGTGCCAAGCGGCATACGAGGACTCGACGAGATCCTGCGTGGAGGGTTCGTCGAGGGGCTGTCCTACTTGGTGCGCGGAGGGCCGGGCTCGGGAAAGACACAGATCGGGCTGCACTTCCTGACAGAAGGCGCACGACTCGGCGAGCGCGTCCTGTTCGTCAGCCTCGAGAACAGCGAGGAGCTGTTGCAGGCGGCGTTCGCGTCGCTGCCGTACGACTTCGAGCGCATCGCGTTCGTCTCGCTCGTCCAGCGGGCGGAGAAGTCGGGGGAGGTCTACAGCCTCTTCTCCCCGAGCGATCTCGAACAAGACTCGCAGATGAATGGTCTGATGGCCGCAATCGACCAGCACAAGCCACAGCGGCTGTTCGTGGACGGATTCTCGCAGATGCGCCTTCTGTCGCCGAACGAGTTTCAGTTCCGCCGACAGGTGCTGTCGCTACTCGCGCATTGCTACGAGCAAGGGATAACTACCGTCTTCTCCTCCGAGGTGTCCGGCGATATCGGCGACGTGGACCTGCAGGCGATGACCCACGGCGTCATCACCTTGCGGTTGAGCGTGGAGACGGGCCGCACGCTCGAGGTCTCGAAGACCCTCGGCTCGGCGTACGCCGAAGGCCGACACGGCATGACCCTCACTTCGGAGGGGGTGAAGGTTTTCCCTCGCTTGGTCCCGATCGAGCACGGTCGCGCGTTCACGCATGACAGCATGCCGTCCGGGATCCCGGCGCTGGACAAGATGCTCGGCGGAGGCATCGAGCGCGGGACCGTGACGATGATCACCGGACCGAACGGCGTGGGCAAGACCACGACGGGCCTCCAGTTCATGATTGAGGCGGCGCGACGGGACGAGCGCAGTGTGCTCTTCACGTTTGAGGAGGAGCGCGCCCCCCTGCTGGCGCGGGCCGAGGCGCTCGGCCAGCCGGTTCGCGCCCTGATCGAGGCGGGGTCGTTTCAAGTTGTGGCGGTCGAGCCGCTCTTGCTTTCGGTCGACGAGTTCACGTGGATGGTCCGCGCGGAAGTCGACGCCGGCACCCGGATGGTGATGCTGGACAGCCTCTCGGGCTTCCGGATGTCGCTCAAGAGCGCGGACATGGTCGAGCGGCTGCATGCGCTGACAAAGTACCTGGAGCGCGTCGGCGTGACGGTCCTCATCGTGAACCAGATGGAGAAGATCATCTCCGCCGATCTATCGGTCACGGACTACGGCGTGAGCTACCTTGCCGACAATATCCTGCTGCTCAGATACGTGGAGATGGGCAGCGAGATCAGGCGGACGATCGGCGTGCTCAAGAAGCGCATGGGCGACTTCGAGAAGACGCTGCGCGAGTTCACGATCTCCGAGCAGGGGTTGCAACTGGGCGAGCCGCTTGTGGGCATGCAGGGCCTACTGACCGGGCTGCCGTCTAAGGCTGAATAGGGAATCAGCTACAGCATGAGGACGAAACCCGTCGATGCCGTCGAGCGCGCGGGCACGGGAGGAAGCCGTGTCCTGCTGCTCATCGACGCAGCCGGCGACCGTCGCGTCTTGTCGGAGTGGTTGTCGAAGACGCACGAGGTGATCGACCCGGCGTCGGACGATGCACTCTCGGCCGATTTCGACCTGTGTGTTCTCGACGATTCGGCATTCGTGCGCACTCGGAAGCGGATCGCCACACGCAAGCGCGAGAGCGAGCCCGTCTTCCTCCCGTTCGTGCTTCTCACTTCGGCAGCGGTCACCTCCGCTCGTCGCGGCGCTCCAACCAACGACATCGACGAGGTGCTCGAAGCGCCGATCTCCCCCGAGATGCTCGTCTCGCGGGCGGACGTCCTTCTCGAACGGCGGATGCGCGAGCAGCGACTGGCCGAGTCACGTGCCGAGGCCATGGAGCGAATGCGGACGGCGCAAGAACACGCGCAGCAGGAGCTGGAGACCACCCGCTTGCTACTTGAAGCCGCGCGGACGCTCGCGGCCTCACTCGATCTGAACGAGATATTGACACGGCTGGCCGACGTCGTCCTGAAGTCCACGGGACTTACGCGCGCCTTCGTGAACCTGATAGACGTTGACCGTCAGGTACTCACACCGGTCGTCCCGCTGGGTGGGCTGGCGGCACCCGAAGGTATGCCGATCCCGTTCGATCGCCTGACCAAGACGTCTATGCAAGCCATCACGGCCAAAGAGACGGCCATTCTGGACTACGAGCTGACGGAGACGCCTGAATACGACCGGAAGGTCGCCGAGGCGAACAACTCGAAGCTCGTTCTGTTCGTGCCGCTACTCGTCGGCGGCGAGATAGTGGGACACATAGCGCTGGACGAACCGGGCGAACGGCATCAGTTCTCCGAACGAGAGATCGAGCTCGCGCAAGGAGTTGCGTCGCAGGCCGCGATCGTCGTCAAGAACGCTCAGCTCTATGAGGCCGAGCGCGGCATCGCGGATCGCCTGCAGGAAGCGCTGCTCACTGAGGAGAGGGCGGCAAGAGATGCCCTGGCCCTGAACCGCATCAACGATGCGATCCACGCCACGCTGGACTTCGATGAGATTATGAACCGGGTCTTGGTCGAGGCCAACACCGCCTTCGGCTCGGAGTCCGCGTCGATCACCGTCAAACAGGGCGACACGTGGACGGTGCGTTACGCCACGGGCTTCGAGAACGATATCGTCGGCGAGCGCATCCCCGATGAGCAGCGTGGATTCATGGAGGCCGTCGAGCGCGCGAATGAACCGATGATCATAGAGGATGCGACGAAGGATCCTCGACTGCCGCCGAGGTGGGTGCAGCGGTTCTCATTCGGCTCCTTCCTGGCCGTGCCGTTATCGGTGCGCGGGGAGATGCTCGGCATCATGTTCTTCAACTTCCACCGAGAACCAAGCCCGATCGGCGACGACAAGGCCGACTTCGCCCGGAAGCTGTCTCCAACGGTCTCACTGGCCCTCGGCAATAGTCGGCTCTACGACATCGAGCGCGAGTCGACTCGCCTGAGCCAGGCGTTGAACGCTATCGACCAGGACATCCACTCGACTCTGGCGACGGAGGAGATACTCGCTCGCGTCGTGCCTGCGGCGGCCAATGCGCTCGGGTGCGAGAGCGCGGCGATGGGCGTTCGGGAGGGCGACGGCTGGGTCGTCCGACACGAGTACCGGCTGAAGGAGGGGCTTGTCGGACAGCGCTTCAGCGACGACCAGCTGCAGGTCGCCAGGCGAGCCGCTGACGAGCAGGACGTGCAGATTATCGATGACGCCTCCGCGCATCCAGGGGTGAATCAGGAGACCAGGCGCCTGTTCAAGGCGCAGTCGCTTCTGGTCGTGCCGCTGATCGCCCGTGAAGAAGTGGTAGGGGTCATCTACTTCATCTACCACAGCCGCATCCATCGCTTCTCAAGTGCGGAGGCCGACTTCGCGCGACGGCTGTCGGTCTCGCTCGGGCTGGCGATCGTCAACGCACGACTCTTCGAGGCCGAACGGGACATTGCGGACCGTCTGCAGGAGGCGCTGCTCACCTTGCCCGATGCCGTGCCAGGCATCGAGTTTGCCCACGCCTACCACTCGGCGACCGAAGCGGCTCGTGTAGGCGGCGACTTCTACGACCTGTTCCCGCTGAATCATGCCTACGTCGGGATCGTGATCGGAGACGTGGCAGGCAAGGGGCTGGACGCTGCCGTGCTAACGTCGATGGTCAAGAACACGATCAGGGCGCACGCCAACGAGAGGGGCAAGACGCCCAGCCAGATCCTGACGCTCACCAACGACGTCGTGTACAAGTCGACGCCGACGGAAGCGTTCGTCACCGTGTTCTTCGGTATCCTCGACTGCCGTGATGGGCGTCTCGTGTACAGCAACGCCGGTCACACATCGGCCGCCGTGGTAGGAGAGGGCGGTTCGGCCGGCAAGCTCTCGGCGACCGGGCCGTTGCTCGGCGCCTTTGAAGACGTGGCGTTCGACCAAGCCGAAACATGTCTCGAACTCGACGAGCTGCTCTTCCTCTACACCGACGGTCTGACCGAGGCGAGGCACGACCACGAGCTTTACGGCGAGGAGCGCCTGTTCGCCTTCCTCGCGACGAGGGGTGCCAAGTCAGCAAGAGACGTCGTCGAGGACGTGATCGGCGAGGTCCTGACATTCACGGCCGACCGGCTGAGGGACGATTTGGCCCTCCTGGCCGTGAAGCGTGGCCGGCATGGCGCTGAGATGCCCCAGCAGCAGAAGATCAAGATGTAGGCCACCGCAGTCCTCCGGGCGTTTCAGGTTGTGTGAGTTGCACGAGTCGTGGTCCCCGTGAACGTCAGTGAACGTGAGTTGGGCTCGAGTCTCAGCACAGTCTTAGCGCTTTTCGGCGGGGCTCGTCACCTGTCGACATCGCTCGGCTTCTTCGGTCCGGACTGCTTCTCTTGCCTCTGTCGTGGGTATTGACACAGCGGAACATCACGTGTCAGAGTACACTGACACATGTAAGGAGAGGCATGACGAACGATCGAACCGGCGACCAGTTGCTCCAGATGCTGAGCGCTCTTGCGAACCCTCATCGGCTGCGGATCCTCGCGGCCCTGAGAAGCCGTGAGAGCTACGTCAGCGAGTTGGCCCGGGAGCTCGGGATCGGACGGCCGCTCCTCCACATGCACCTGCAGGTACTCGAGAAGGCGGGACTCGTGGTCGGACGCCATGAGATATCGGAAGAGGGAAAGGCGCTTCGCTTCTTCAGCGTGACGGACTTCGACGAGCACCTGACGCCCGAGCGCGTCACCGATGCGACCAAGACCCTGAGCGCGGACAGCGCAGCAGAGGGAAGGGGAAAGCGATGACACTCGACGGACCGTTGGCGTTTCTGATCGTGATGCTTGTGTTCGTGGCGATCGTCACGGCCACCACGCCCGCTCATCGGCGGCACCAGATCCGGATGGCGGAGATCAAGTCTCGCAGCGGCGCGCAGCTCGAGGAACTGAACGCCGAGTACACCGGACTCGCGCAGGAGACGCGCGGGGCGCAGGCGAGCATGCAGGCCGAAATCGCGGCGATCCGCACGTCGGTCGAGTCCATCGAGCAGATGATGCGCGATGTTGGCTAAGCGAACGGCCGGCGCGATCACCGATCGCAAGGCTGCAACCATCATCGGCGTGCTCTACATCATCGGCACCGCTTCCGGCGTGCTGGGTCTGGCCATCATGCCTTCGTTCGCCGCCGGCACGGACATCCTGGCGCAGATCGCCTCGCACCGCACCGCGACTGTCGTCGGTGCGCTTCTCGTGCTCAGCATGGGCTTCGCGTTGTCGGCCATCCCGGCGGTGTTCTATCCGATCGGTCGCCGCTTCAGCGAGGTGCTCTCGATGGGCTACGTAATCTTCCGAGGAGCCCTCGAGGGCATGACGTACGTCATCGCCGCATTCATCTGGCTCGTGCTCATTGCGTTGAGCGCCGAGCCCTCCGCTGCGGCCCAAACGGCGACGTTGCTGCAGACCGCCGAGAGGGTGGTCTGGGAGCAGTTGGTCGCGCTGCCCTTCGTCATCGGCGCGCTGATGTTCTACTGGGTGCTCTATGGCGCGCGGCTCGTCCCGCGATGGCTCTCGATCTGGGGGCTCGCCGGCGCGGTGCTCTACTTCGCAGCGCCCCTCGCCCGGATGGCGGGCCTCTCGCTCGACTTCCTGATGGCCCCGCTTGCAGTGCAGGAGATGGTGCTCGCGCTGTGGCTGATCATCAGAGGGTTCAGTTCGGACGCACTCGCCTCAGACGGCGACAGCGGCTCGCGGCGAGCGACGTGACCGGCTAGGGGGGGGACGCACCATGGACAGCAAGTTCTTCCTGCCCATCGCAACCATGCTCGCGGGAGTCGTCGTCTTCGTCGCCTTCGCCATCTGGTACGCGCTCGCCGGCAAGCCGAACGACTGGTCGCCGTGGCCGCCGGTAGCAGTGTGCTTTGTTGCCGGCGGCCTCATCGTCTTCTCCGGCTTCAGTTGACTCGCCGCAGGCGGACCGGCCGTGGGCCAGGTCGTGCGACTCGCCATTCTGTTGGCAATGACCGGATACACCTACTGGAAGGTCGGCCGTGCTGCCGCGGGCGCACTGGCAGCCGAAGCGGCCGTCGTAGCCACCCTGGCCGTTGTGGCGTTTCGCTAGCGGCGTGGCAGGGCCGAACGCGCATCGCACCGCCTCGCAACTGGTGAGCCTGGACGTTCGATGGAGAAACGGCGCGTCGACATGGGACACAAGCGCGGCAACTGATCATCAGCGTGAGGTAGTGCCTGATTGGCATGCCTCATCTATGCGAGGAGGGACCGGGATGTCTGAAGTCATCACGGATCGGCTGGCGCCGAACAAGATAGCCAGACTCACAGGCGGCGTCTACCTCGCGTACATTCTGGCGTCCGTGCTTGCCAATTCGCTGGGGCATATCGGGCTGGGTACGGCGCAGCAGGTCTATCAGGCGATCGTCACGAATGCCTGGTCGTTCCGTCTGGGCCTTGTCGTCGCGTTGCTGACGGGGTTCCTCTTCCTCATGGCCGCTTGGGGTCTCTACGTTCTTCTGCGACCGGTCAACAAGGACTTGGCGTTGCTCTTTCTACTGCTCAACGCCGTCGGTGTCGCTGTCCAGGGCGCGAGCATGTTGTCGCTGCTATCCGCGATGTTCCTGGGGGGCGGGGCCAGCCACATGCAAGCCTTCTCGGCGGCACAGCTGGAGGAGCTGGCGTTGCTGTCCATCAACGTCTACAAGACGGGCTGGGTCACGGCCCAGCTGTTCTTCGGCACGTGGTTGTTCCCGCTCGGCTATCTGGTCTACAAGTCCACGTTCCTTCCCCGGTTCCTAGGCGTCCTTCTGATGCTCGACGGAATCGGTGTCCTGATCTGGTTCCTTCAGGCCCTGCTGTGGCCCGCTTACCGCGTGATCACGTACCCCGGGCTTGCCGTGAGCTTCATCGCGGAAGTCGGGCTGGCGTTGTGGCTCTTCGTCAAGGGTGTGAAGGTTGTCGACTCCAGAGCGGGCCTGCGGGGCTGATCCGAGCGGTTCGACTGGAGATTCCACGCCGCAGCAGAGTCTCGGTAAGAGGCGGCGGTCGAAACGACGGTGAGCGAGGGAAAGACCCCTCGCTCACCTGCTGTTTCTATGGTGCCCCCGGCATGATTCGAACATGCGACACCAGGTTTAGGAAACCTGTGCTCTATCCCCTGAGCTACGAGGGCTTTGGTTGCGTTTCCGCTGGTCAGCGGCCTATGCCACCACCAGCTCGGCGACTGCTGTCGTGCTCAAGTGGCCGTCCGTTGTCACGGACTCCTCGCGGAGCAGCATCTCGGCCATCTTGTCAGCGGTCTTGCGCGCGTCTGATGGTAGCAGATGGCTGTACCGGTTGAGCGTCAGGCTCGCGTCCGCATGACCGAGCGCATCCTGCAGCGCCTTGATGTTCATGCCCAGCGACAAAGCCTGCGAGGCGTACGTGTGTCGCAGCATGTGTGTGCCGGCGCCCGGGCGTCCGATCTTCACCATCAGCGGCTTGTAGACGTCGCGGTACCAGTCGCTCACGTGGACCGGCTTCCCTGTCGGCGACGGGAACACGACCTTCTCTGTCCCGGCAGCGTGTGGAGCGGACGCCATGTGGTCGAGCACGACCTGCATGATCTCCGGTGACACGTAGACCGCCCGCTCCTTGCGGTTCTTCGTGAAGGGGACGATGTGCCCATCCTTCAGCTGCTGGCGCACGTAGACGCGGCTGTTCTGCACGTCGATGCACGAGGGATCGCATCGCCGGCATCTCGCCGTCGATGAGGAGATCGCAGCGCTCTACGAGGAGGTCAAGGCCGAGCTCGAGGACAAGTACCGGCGCACGAAGGCGATGGCATCAGCGATCGGGAGCAAAGACATCCCCGAGCCATACCGCTCATGGGCGATGGAGCGGATGGCTGAGTACCGCCGGCTGCAAGCTGAACGCGATCAGGGCCAGCAGCCGTGTGCGACTGCGCCTAGCTCCCGGTGACCTCGAGGATGACCGTCGTGTTGCCCGGCCGTGTCGACAGCAAGACTCGGTCTGCGTACTTCATCATCATGTCGAACCCGAGGCCAAGGGTACCCACGGACGAGTACCCGATCTGAAGTGTGGCCCTCGGCAAGTTGGAAAAGTCGATGCCCGGTCCGTGGTCCGTCATGCGAAACTGCACAGCATGGTCCTTGCGGTAGAGCTGGTAAGTCCCACCTCCCGCGTGCTTGACCGCGTTGTTGAGCGCTTCGCCTGCGGCATCGATCAATCCGGTAGGATCCTCGATCTCGGCGAAGTCATGGCGCATCTCCTCCTGCAGCCAGGTGATCGCGTCGTCCAGCCGCCCGGGCGCGACCTCCCGTTCCTCGGTTGCCGGCTCGCCGAGTGCGCGCCCTATCTCCTCCGGCGTCATCAGCACGAGCTTGCCGCCGGTCACCGCATCGATCACGTCCACGTATGCGCGCCTGATCGCCATGTCCTTCGCGCGAAGGTCTTGCGTCAGGCGTTCGTTCTCACGCAGTTCCTGCCGCAGGCGCTCTTCCGCACGCCTCTGCTCGGTCTGATCGAGCGCCGCCGTCAGCACTCCGACGACCCTGCCCTCGCTGTCGAGTCGAGGCTGCAGGTGGAAATCATAGAAGTGGCGACCGTCCGAGCGGACGACGGACCACTCCCGATGCATCGGACGTCCGGACTCGAGCACTTCGCGCTTGATGGCAACGAGTTGGCGTACTTCCGGCGAGGGGTCGAGTTCATCGTCTCGCTTGCCGACCGCCTGCTCAGGATGGAAGTCCGGATGCGGGTTGCGGATCCACACGTACCGCAGATCGCGGTCGACTTCCGCGAGAACCAGCGCCGGGAACTGGGTAGCGAGCCGGAACCTCTCCTCACTGTCGCGGATCGCGTTCTCGACTTCAGTGGTCGCACTCTTCTTGCCGCCCATGGCACCTCCCTCGGATCCGTGTCGTGAGCCGCTCACGCCCGCGACCGCGAAAGCGCCCGCTTGGCTTCCTCTACAGACTCGAACGCCTCGAACTTGGGGACGCGGAGGAGGCCGATCTCCTGGATCTTCTGCTCTGCGTAGCGGTTGCCGGCGGTGGCGCAGGTCATCGCCATGCCGGCCTTCGTGAACTTGTTATAGATGCTCAGCACGACCATCATACCCGCGCTGTCCATGAACGAGATCGCCGTCAAGTCGAGAACGATTCCTCTGCAGCCGCACTCCACCGCTTCTGCGACGAGGGGATCCACCTTCGACTTCTCGTCAAGCGAGAAGTTGCCCTGGATCTCGAGAACGACCACGTCATGCTCGTCGTCTTTCGTCAGCTTCGCGTCGAACACGTACATCACCACCCGTCGTAGGGGCCGGTAGGTTTCCTGCCTGTCGAAGCACTACACCTCCACCTTCTTCGCGGGAACGGGCTCGCGTGCCTGAATGGAACGCAACGCGAAGATCGCGAGATCGTCGTTGAGATGTCCGCCGGCGAAACGCAGGACCTCGTCGATCATGCCCCGGACGAGTCTCGCTGGATTTCCACCCTTCAAGTCCGCGAGCAGCTCAAAGACCCGGTCCTCGCCGAATAGCTCGTCGCCGCTGCGGGCCTCAGTCAGTCCGTCCGTGTACAGGAACATCGTTTCGTCTCCGCCAAGCTGGCGCTCGGCCTGCTCGAACGTCATGTCAGCGAACGCTCCGATGACGGGACCGGTCGCCGGCATCAGAGTGAGGCCCCCGTCTCTCGCGACCAGCGCGCCTGTCGTGTGCCCCGCGTTCGCGTAGACAAGCCGCCCGGTCTCAACGTCGACAACGCCGAAGAACACCGTGACGAACGATTCCGACAGGGTCGACTCGAACACGAGCTTGTTCGTCAGTTCGAGGATGCGGGCGGGGACAGCGCCGTTCTCGCTCGCGTACGCCCGGACCGCGTTCTTCACGAGCGACGTGAGCGTCGATGCTCCGAGGCCCTTGCCGGCGACGTCGCCAACGATCACGCCCACAAACCCGCGCCCCATCTCGAACACGTCGTAGAAGTCGCCGCCTACCTGTGCGGTCTCGGACGCAGAGTGGTATGCGTGTGCGAACGCTACACCCGGCACGGCTTCAGGCAGCGACAGGAGCGCCGTTTGCAGGATCTCCGCGATGTCGTGTTCCGTTTCGTACCGCCGCGCGCTCTCCTCGGCGAGGGAGATGGCGAAAGCCAGGCGGCGGATGTAGTCGAGTTCCGGTTCGGAAGGTTCCTTCGGTTCGGTGAAGAAGATGCCGAGCGCCCCGGTGACCTCGTCGTGGAAGATCAGCGGTTGGGCCACGTACGCGCGGTACCCGACACGGGCTGCCATCGCGCGGTTGGCGTTCTCAACCGCGAGCACATCTGGAACGACCTCCCGCTCGCGCTCACGCAGCAGGCGCATGAGCGTCGGGGCTTCGCGGTCGGCGAACACGAATCCGGGAACGAGGCCCGGTCCTGCTTCCCCGACAAGCTCACGAATGCGCCAGCCATCCTCCGCCCTGTCGGCGAAGGCCACAACCCGTGCGCCAACATCCGCCCGGGCGCGCTCCAACACCGTCGGCAACGTCTGCTCGAGCGCCAACGAGGACGCGAGTTCGGCGTTGGTCTCCGCCATCGAGTGACCCAGGCGCACCCGCTCTTGCTCGCCCTCCAGCAGTTGCTGACGCTGTTCCTCGACCTCCTTGCGCTCCGTGACGTCCCGTACCAGCCCCGTGTAGAGCGTGTTGCCTGTCACTGGATCCGGTGTTGGTGTCGCCACTTCTTCCAACCAGGCAACGTTGCCGTCTGAAGGCCGGATGATGCGGAACTCGGTGTGCCAGCCTTCGTTGCGTTCTGCCGCGCGCTGCACGAGCGCCTTGTAGTGGTCGAGATCGTCGGGATGCACGAGTCCGAAGCCGAACTCGCCGCTGTTCAGCGTCTCGCCTTGCGCGAGTCCCAGGACACTAGAGACGCCCTCGGAACGCGCGGTTATGTTGGCCGCTTGCTGGTCCCACTCCCAGACCCCCATCTTGGCCGTTCCCAGGGCGAGCGACAGTCGCTCCTGTGTACGGCGCAGTGCCTCCTCGGCATGCACGCGTTCGGAGATGTCGATCGCGAAGCCGAACCACTCACTGATGTCGCCTTGTTCGTCGAGGAGAGGCACAGCCCGCGAGTGCACCCATCCGATCGTCCCGTCGGCCCGAACCACCCGGTGTTCGAGCTCGAAGACGCCCTTCGTGGGGATCACCGTAGCGATGGCAGCCAGCACCATGGCCCTGTCGCTCTCCGGGATGTACTGCTGAAGCCACCGAGGGTGGTCGGTCTCGGTGTCGGCGAGGAACCCCTGCCCGCTGAGCTGGCGCATCACCAACCAGTCGGGGCTCATGCGATAGACGACGTCGTGCGTGGCGGTGATGAGCGTGCGAAACCTCCGCTCACTCTGGCGCAGAGTCTGTGTTCGCTCTTGGACTCGCGTCTCGAGGTCCGCGTATGCATCTCGAAGAGACGCTTCGGCCTCCGCGCGCTTCCTCGCGGTCTCGATGCTTTCGAGGGCGAACGAGAAGTCGTCGGCGAGCGCGGTGAGGAGGCGCACTTCTTGGGCGTCGAAGTAGCCGGGGGTATCGGCGTACAGGGTGATGACTCCGATGCATGCGCCGACGACGATCAGCGGGAATGATGCGGATGACTTGAAACCTCGCTTGAGCTGCTCGTCCCGCCACGGTCCCATCACCGGGTTGCTCGCGGTGTCGTTGTTCACGAACGGGCGGCACTCTCGGAGTGATACCGCCGTCGGTCCCTGGCCCTCCGGCACGTTGGGGTCCAAGGAGATGGTGATGCGATCGAGGTAGTCCTCGTCGCGGCCAGCCTTCGCCGCAACGTGCAGGCGCCCGGTCTCGTGGTCGAACAACCCGATCCATGCGAGAGGGAACGCACCCTCGTCGACCGCGATCTTGCAGGCCGCCTCGAAGATCGTCTGCTCGTCGGTCGTCCGGATGATCGCCTCGTTCACGCGCGATAGAACGGCGTACAGCCGAGCCAGCCGCCTGAGATCGCGGACATCCTCTGAGCTGTACGACTCCGCCTGCATTCGTCCTCGCTGGTCCATCGACTACGAGTAGGCAAGGCGCGGAAGGCCGCGCAGGACCTTGATACCCGAATGCAGCAGGACTTCCTGTCAGTCCCCGCGCGGCATCGTTCACAGCGCGTCGGCTCTCGCAAGCTCGAAGTCGCTGCCGACTTGCGCGATGAAGCCGTCCACGTGGATCCGTACACGGGGAACGCGGCAAGACGTTACACATCAAGCAAGGCACGCCGCTGTCTGAGCAGTTCTCCGCAGACGTGCTCGGTAGGGCGACCTCAGCGAAGACGTTCCTATCGCGAGTGGCCGTAGGTTGTCACAAACAGTCGGGAGAGCAACAACAGCATCGGGACCCGCGCAACATGGTCTCCTAGTAGCTGGAACAAGAAAACCGCAGGTCAGAATACCTGCGGCCCTTTAGGAAACCTGTGCTCTATCCCCTGAGCTACGAGGGCACGTAGGCGTTCGCGAAGGCCGCCGGTCGCCCGTACATGGTAGCCGACTGCGCAGTTGGCCTCCAGGCGCCTATCTCCGACCCTCCAACTCCTTCATCGGCGTCGTCTTTCCACGGCGAGGATCGCCAAGTCGTCGGAGAGCTGACCCTCGGCGAACGCCAGTACCTCGTCGGTGACGGCTCGTACCATGCTCGCGGAGTCCCGTTCGCGTGCGCGGGCGAGCAGCTCGAATAGACGCTCCTCGCCGTAGAACTCGCCATCATGACGCCGCGCCTCGGTCAGGCCGTCTGTGTAGAGGAACAGCATGTCGTCTTCCGCGAGGCGAGTCGTCGAGGTCGTGAACACCGCGTCGGCGAAGGCGCCGATGAGAGGCGAGTTGACTTCGAGCTTAGACACGCCGCCGCTCGAACAGACCGCGGCTCCGGTCGTATGGCCGGCGTTGCAGTACTCGAGCAGATTATCGTCGAGATGTAGTACGCCGAAGAACGCCGTCGCGAATATCTCGGCTGGCGAGTTCTCGTACAGGAGCCGGCTCGACGTCGCCATCACCTCGTCCGGCTTCCTGTTCCCCTGAGCCGCTTGGACCCGTATCGAGTTCTTCACGAGAGAGGTGAGGACGGCTGCGTCAATTCCGTGGCCCGATATGTCTCCCACCGTTATCCCGATCATGTCGCGCTGGACCTCGAAGAGGTCGTAGAAATCCCCGCCTACTCGTGCGGCGTCGGTTGCGGAACGGTAGAGGTCCGCGAACTCGATCCCGGGAATGCGATTCGGCAGCGCGAGCAGCGCACCTTGCAGTGTCTCGGCGATGCGGTGTTCGGACTGATACAACCGTGAGTTCTCCTCGGCTAACGAGACAGCGAACGCGACGCGACGGAAGTAGTCGAGTTCCACTCCGCTGGGATTTCGCGGTTCGGCGAAGAAGATGCCGAGGGCCCCGGCGACCTCGCCGTGCACGATCAGAGGCTGCGCGACGTATCCGCGATAGCCGGCGGCTGCAGCCATCATGCGATTCGCGTGCTCCGCGGTGGCTACGTCCGGGACGACGTCCGGCAGTCGCTCGCGCATCAGGCGCATCAGTGTCGGGGCCGCGTCGTCGGTGAAGATGAAGCCTGGCACGAACACGGGGCCGGCGTCCCCCACGAGCGAGCGGATTCGCCACCCGGTCGGCACGCGGTCCGCGATCGCCACGATGTGCGCCTGCACCTCCTGCCGCACGCGCACCAGGACCGCGGGTAGCGTCTCTTCGATCGACAGCGAGGATGCCAGGTCGGCGTTGATCTCGGTCATCGAACTACCGAAACGCGCGCGCTCACGCTCCACCGCGAGCAGGCGCGCGTTCTCGATGGCCAGTGCGCTCTGTGCCGCGATGCCCTCGACGACTTGAACCTCGCGCTCCGAGAACCCCCGCTGTTCTTTCGGCTGATCGACCAGAATGATGCCGACGACTCTGTCACCGCGGAGCATGGGCACGACCAGCGCGAGTCGTCCCCCCTGCGCGTAGGCGGTGCCCCGCTCCTCCTCCGGGATCTCCGCATAATTCGCCAGTCGCTTCTGTCTGCTGTCGATCACCTGCCGCGTTGGCGTCGAGATCTCATCCCACGTGTAGACGCGCTGCTCCACGGCGGGCTCTCCGGCGGCGGCGACGACACGGAGCTCGCGACGATCCGCGTCCCACAGGCTGATCGCGACGCGCCCGTGGTCGGTCGCCCCGACGATGAGCTTCGCGAGCGCATCGAGCATGAGTTCGGGGGCGGTCCACTCGGCGAGCAGCCCGGCCGAGTTCAGAAGCAGCCGCGTGAGGTCGAGTTCCTTCTTCGCGAGTTCGCCGGCCTCCTCGGACGCCCGGCGTGACTCGACTTCGGTGGTGACGTCCGCGGCAACGCCGATCAAGTACGCCGTGCCATCTACCTGCGTGCGCGAGATCTCGTAGGTGAAGTAGTGGGTTGCCGACGCTCCTCCCACCGTGATGTCGACTGCCAGGTCCGCCTCTCGTGCAGTCTCTCCCGTCTCCAGGACTCTATTCAGCGCGGGAATCGCCCTGGCTGGCTGTTCGGGCCAGACCTCGCGCAAGCGCCTGCCCAGCATCGGCTGAAGGGGATTAAGCGCCTGGAACGCGGCGTTCACGTAGGCGTAGACGAAGTCACCGTCGACCGGCCGGAGAATGGTCACGCCGACGGGCTCGTGGTCGAGAACCGCCGCGAGCAGCTGCAGCGCACTCGACTCGCCGCCGACGTTTTCCGACAGCGCCGGTAGCACAGCGTTCACCATTGGTCCCCCTTGTGACACTGCCTCGAACGAGCCGTCTCGTATACAGTGTCGTCCGATGGATACTCCCCAGCCTCGTTCCGCCGAAGACTTCGACCTGTGCAATTCGTGCGGGGGGTTGTGCTGCGCTCTGTACCTTGCCCACGACGAGAACGGCGCGTACATCGGCGAGGGCTGGTTGCCCGAGTGCATCGAGCTGTGGCTCGAACGGCTCGTTGCGTCGGGAGCGCTGCACGTGACCGACGCCGACTACTGCGCGGGGGTCGCCGGCGTGTCGCCGCTGCACGATCCTCGGCTCAGCCACCTACCCACTGCCGAGGGCGAGGCGTACCGCGCCACGCTGCCTGCGTGGGTAGACGTGCGCAAGTGTCAGTTCTGCCACCCGGAGACCGGCTGCCTGCTCCCGCGAGAGTATCGCGCGCCGATCTGCCGGGAATACGTGTGCGAACTCTGGCGGTCCTGAGCAACAATAGGCGTGGCGTCCGCGGCGAGAGGGGTTCGGCCAGCATGAGGTTGAGCGGTCGAATCCGATGGCTCCTACTCCCCGCGCTCGCCCTTGCGCTGCTCGGCGTGGCGGCTTGCTCCCGCGCCAACCCGCCCTCGCCGAGGAGCCCCCGCAGGCCCTCGCGACAGCCTGCCGCGAGCAGCACGACCACGCCGGCCGCGTCCGCGCCGGTCGCCGACCCCCCTGCGTATGACTGGGCGAAGCGCTACCGCCTGATTGCGCACGGAATGGGCGCGATCGGCGGCATCGGGCAGTCGAACACGCGCGAGGCGTTCGAGCGCAGCTACGGGCGCGGCTTCCGGATATTCGAGGTGGACTTCGAGTTCACGCGCGATGGTCAGCTTGTCGCGCGGCACGACTGGACGGCTGCGAGGTACGCTCGCTTCGGGCAGAAGCCGCCGTCCGGCGGCGTGCCGACACTCACGCAGTTCAAGGCGATGAAGGTGCGCGGAAAGTACACGCCGCTGTCGGCAGCGGATGTCGTCGAGCTCATGCGGGAGCACCCGGACGCCTGGGTGATGACCGACATCAAGGACCCGAGTGTGAAGCGGCGGACCCACGCGCTCCGCAAGCTGCTCGACGCCGCTGCCGGGGACAAGGCGATCCGCGACCGCATCATCGTCCAGATCTACAGCGAAGGCGACCTCAAGCCGGCACGCGCCCTCGGCTTCCGCAACATCCTCTACACGTTCTATCGTCTCGAGACGCCGGTCGATCGCGCCATCAGGTTCGCCGACGCGAACGACATCCGCGTCGTGACGTTTCCGAAGTCGGGGGCGACCAAGTCGCTCATCGCCTCGCTTCGACATCACGGCATCCGCTGCGCGACCCACACCGTCAACGACGCCGCCGAGGAGCGGTGGCTCTACCGCCGTGGCGTGCGCCTCTTCTACACCGACCGCCTGAAGCCCTAGCGCCTCCGGGCGTCCTCGGCTAGCGGCGCGAGGGGAGCGAGCGCAGGTAGTTGCGGTTCAGCGCGGATAGCAGGTGTACGCGCTGGTAGAGGTACTTTGGGACCTCGGAGCGCGGGACGGACGTGCCGTCGGAGAGGCGGACAACGGTCGCGTCGTCGTAGCCCATGCCGGGGCGGAAGAGGTAGTCGTCGGTGGCGAAGGTCCCGTCCGGGCAGTAGTAGCGCAGCAACTCCATCCGCTTGTTCGCCGAGAAGATGCTCGCCCCGATGTGCGGCGTCTCGCTGAGGTCGAATCCGAGGAGATCGGCGACGGTGGGCATGATGTCGACCTGCGCGCGCACCTGCTCGATCGTGTTGGCGGTCGTCTGGCCCGGCACGTGGACGATCAGCGGGACCGCGAACGAGTCAGCGGGCAAGGGATCCCGGCCGAGGATGCGGCGCACCGCCTTGTCGCCCGACGCGCTCAGCTTCGTCTCGTAGCCGTACGGCCGAATGCCGAAGTGGTCGCCGTAGATCATCACGACCGTGTCGTCCCACAGCCCGTCGGCGCGCAGCCGCTCGATGAAGGCGCCGAGCTGCTCGTCGGCGTAGTTGACCGCTCGCACGTACTCACCCGGCGTCGTGTTGGCGAGCGCTCCATCCAATCTGATGCGGCCGTGGGGCGCGCCGAAGTCGTACGGGAAGTGCGACGAGAGCGTCACCACCTCGGCGAGGAACTTCTCGCGCTTTGCGTGCTTGGCCTCGAGCACCTGGGCCACCGTTGAGAACAACACCTCATCCGACGGCCCGACGCCGATGATGTCGCGATTCGGGAAGTCGCGGCGGACGTACCACTTCGAGAAACCGAGCGCGGGATACATGAGGTCGCGTCGCCAGAACGTGAGGTAGTTCGGGTGGAAGGTCAGCGCCTCGTAGCCGTTCGCGATCGCCACCCGCGGCAATGACGGCAGCTTCTTGCCGCCCCACGTGTACGACGCCGGCCCCGACTTGTCCGCCATCAACGAGGTGTTCGCCGTGAACTCGGCGTCGGCGGTATTGCCGCGGCCGATCTGCGTGACCGTCCTGGGCGCGTAGTAGCTCGTCTTCACCAGGCGGTTGAGGTTCGGCGTGACCTCTTGGCCGTCGACCTTCAGGCCGATCAGGTAGTCCGACAGCGACTCGACTTGAACGATGATGATGCTCTTGCCCCGCGCCACCGCCGGGTCGGGTGCGCCGGTGGTGCGACGCGACGTGCGGAAGTTCTGGAGCAGGTCGAACCGCTCCTGGACGGCGACAGGGTCGTGCAGGTCGACGGGTGAGCGCAGATCGACCACCTTCTGCGCCTGCGGCTTCGACTTCGCGTTGCCGCTCGGTGTCTGCGTCGTGCTGACGGAGGGCGCGGGCGCGGTGACCGACTCGTTCGACGGGGGTGTATAGAGCGCGTACGCGAGCATGCCCTTCTCGCGCGCTCCGGCGAGGCTGTCGTCGATCGGGCCTGCCGCATGCAGCGAGCCGAGGACGATCGCCACCCACAGGATCGACGCGGCAATCACCGCGAGCACGCGGCGGTCGAACGCGACCCTCGGCAGACTGCGCCGCGAGCGCAGCGCGAACACGACGGTGAGGATCGCCACGTCGAGGAAGAACAGCAGGTACGCCGGGCTGAGCAGCGCCGTCACGCTGTTGCCCACGCCGCGAAGCTCCCGCGCGACGCCGAGCACACCGAGCGTCGGCGCCTCGTCGAACTGGCCGACGAACACGATCGAGACCACGCACAGCACCGAGACGAGCCCGTCGACGGCGAGCCAACCCCACACGCGGCCGCGCGGCATGAGCGCGACGAGCGACAGCGCGAGCACGACGAAGCCGGCCTCGAGCCCGAGGGCGTGCAGCGGGTTCGCGTCACCCAGTGCGAGGAGCCGCGCGGCGTAGAGCTTCACCGTGCACAGCGCGGCGAACGCGGCGATCAGTGGCAGCAGGGGAGCGCGGACGGCCTCGGCTATCGCTCGGGGAAGTCTGGGGCGCGGACGCGGCGCGGCGGTCACCCCCTCGGCCTCCCCCCGGTCGATGCGCGGCTGTTCCTAGCGCTGTCCAGTCGAGCCGTGGCTTTGCGGTGCCTGGAGGCCCTGTGTGCCGGATGTTGGCTCCTGGCCGACGACGATCGTGACCGTGTCGCCGCGTTTGGCCGTGGTGTCGCCGTTCGGCGTCTGGTCGATCACGACGTCCACCTGCGACGGGTCGGTCACATCCTGCCTCGTCACGGTCACCTTGAAGCCCTGCGCCTGCAGCGCGCTTTGCGCGGAGTCCAGCGTATCGCCGATGACGTCCGGTACCACGACCGGCGCCGGTCCCTTCGAGACCACCAGGCCGATGGTGCTGCCTGCGACCACGATTGAGCCCTGCCCCTGGTTCTGCTGGATGACTTCGCCGGCTGGCGCGGTGGGATCGAACTGCTCCGAGACGGTCGACTTCAGGCCGAGGTCGGACAGCTGGCGACGGGCCTTCTTCAAGCTCATGCCGACGAGATTCGGGACAGTAACGGTCTGCTGCCCGCGCGACACGATGAGCCGCACCTGAGCGCCCTTGTCGAGCACGGTGCCGATCTTCGGCTCGGTGCGGATGACATTGTCGACCGGAACGGTGTCGCTGTTCTCGCGGATCGATGGGGCGAGTACCGTGAGACCCGCCTGTTCGAGGCGGGTGACCGCATCGGTCTCGCTCATGCCGGAGACGTCGGGGATCGTCACCTTGGTGACGCCGCCGGAAACGACGATCGAGACGGCGCTGCCCTCGTCCAGCGGCGTTCCGGGCGGCGGCGATTGGTCGACGACTTGGCCGCGGGGCACGGTCGAGTCGGTCTGTGCGGTCACGTCGCCAAGGCGCAGCTTACGTTGCTGCAGCAGCGACGCGGCCTCCACCTGCGTTTTTCCGCGCAGGTCCGGTACAGCGACCGTCCTGCCGAATAGCCCGGTCATCCACGCGCCGAGCAGTCCCAGCGCCACCAGCGCCACGGCGAACAGCACCCACCACAGGGGCGTCCAGCGGCGCCGCGGCGCCACGGTGGGCGGCACGTACGCCGCCTCGTGCTCCTCGCGCCCGACCGCCGGGAGCACCGACGTCGCCGCCATCACGGGCGCTGCGGCAACGGGCTCGCCCGCCACCACGCGTCGCAGATCGTCGCGCATCTCCCCGGCCGAGGCGTACCGCTCGCGCGGGTTCTTCCGCATCGCCCGCAGGATCACCGCCTCCATCGCCGGCGACACCTTCGGGTTGACCTGCCTCGGCGGGCGGGGCTCCTCGTTCACCTGCTTGAGCGCGACTGCCACCGCCGTGTCGCCCTCGAACGGCAGCTTCCCGACGGTCAGCTCGTAGAGCACGACGCCGAGCGAGTACAGGTCGCTCGCGGGCGTGAGCGGCCGCCCCTGCGCCTGCTCCGGCGAGATGTACTGCGCTGTGCCGAGGACCGAGCCGGTCTGGGTCATCGTCGTATTGCCGGCGCGCGCGATACCGAAGTCCATGACCTTGAGCGTGCCGTCCGGCGTGAGCACTATGTTGTGCGGCTTGATGTCGCGGTGGATGATGTCGTACCCGTGTGCCGTGGCCAGCGCGCCGCACACCTGGATGCCGTACTCGGCCGCCCGAACGGAATCGAGCGCGCCGCGCTCGCCGAGCAGGGTCTTCAGGTCGATGCCGTTCACGTACTCCATGACGATGTAGTAGGTGGAGTCGTCGCGGCCCCAGTCGTAGATGTTGACGATGTTGGGGTTGGAGAGGTTCGCCGCGGCCTGCGCCTCCTGCCGGAAGCGGGCCACGAAGGTCGGATCGGCCGCGTACTGCGGGTGCAGCACCTTCACGGCGACGGTCCTGCCGAGGACCTCGTCGACCGCTTTGTAGACGTCGGCCATGCCGCCGGTGCCGATCTTCTCGACTACCCGGTACCTTCGGCCGAACACCATTTCTTCCACGCGCGGCTCCTGCCTGTGTCCACGCGGACGCCAGGGGCGTCCGTTGTCGTCATTCTACCGTAGTACCTGCGCCTTCTTGCGTTCGTGCCCCACGTCCACTCTGCCGACAGCCCCCTCGTGCGCGACCCATTCCTCACGCAGGAGGATGCGGACGCACACCGGGTCGCCGTGCGAGGTCGTGGTCGACCCGGCCTCGCGCATTCCGAGCCGCTGCATCACGGCTTCGGAACGCCGATTCTCGGGATCCCGCATCGCGACGATCCTCGGCAAGACGAGTTGCTGGAAGCCGAACACCAGACTCGCCTCGCCCGCCTCGGTCGCGTAGCCGCGTCCCCACACGTCGCGGGCGAGCGTCCAGCCGACCTCGACGTCGCTCTCGTACCCCAAGAACGCCGAGGCGCACTGCAGTCCGGCCCAGCCGAGCAACCGTGACTCCTCGAGCGTCTCGACCGCCCAGAAGCCGAACCCGTGGCGTTCCCAGTGCTCGAAGCGTCGCTCGAAGGCGGCGCGTGCCTCGTCGGCAGAGAACGGGTGGCCGATGAGGTAGCGCGCGACCAGCGGGTCCGCGAGGATCGCCGAGAGCGGCGCGAGGTCGTCGCGACGCCACGGGCGCAGCAGAAGGCGTTCGGTGCGAATGGCGATGCTCACTGGCCACCTCCCGTCACGCGCAACGCTTCCTCGAGCACGGGCTTCGCCGCCGGCGCCGCCGCTCGTCCGCCCACGCCCGCGTTCTCGAGCACGATCGCGAGCGCGATGCGCGGCTTCTCGGCGGGGGCGAATGCGAGGAACCACGCGTGCGTCGGCTGGTTCTTGCCCGCCTCGGCCGTGCCGGTCTTGCCGGCCACCGTCACGCCGCGGATGGCGGCGCGATGGCCCGAGCCGTTGCGGACGACGTCGATCATGAGGTCGCGGACCGTCGCGGCGGTGCCCGGGTCGGTCGCCGTCATCCACGGGAACGGGTTCGTCTTGGAGACGATCTGCCCGGTCGGGTCGACGACCGAGCCGACCACGAACGGCTTCATCACGACGCCGCCGTTCGCGATTGCCGAGGCGACGAGCGCCATTTGCATGGGCGTCGCCTGCGGCCCCGAAGGGCTCTTGTGGTGGCCGACCGGCTGGCCGACGCCCGCCCACGCGGTCTCCCACGTGGTCATCTCGGCGGGGTCGGGCATGAGCGATCGCTTCACGGGCAGGTCGAAGGGCGGTCGCTCGTTGAAGCCGAACCGCTCCGCCTGCCCGACGAGATCGCGGGCGCCGAGCTGCACGGCGACCTGTGCGAACACGGTGTTCACGGACTGCGCGGTCGCCTTACTCAGCGGGATGCGGCCGAACGAGCCGCCCTCGAAGTTCGTGACCGGCCCGCCGCCGATCATGAGTCGCGCCGGGCCGGGGTAGACCGTCTCGGGTGTGGCGACGCTCGCGGCGAGGGCGCCTGTCAGCGTGACGACCTTGAACGTCGAGCCGGGCGGGTACAGCGCGCTGGTCGCCCGGTCGAGAAGCGGCGCGTTCGGCGCCTTCGACAGCGACGCCCAGTGCGAGTCGACGACGGACGGGCGATACGTGGGCGAGGAGGCGAGCGCAAGAACGCGTCCGGTCGCCGGTTCGAGCACGACGATCGCGCCGCGATGCCCGCGCAGTGCGCGTTGCGCGGCGAGTTGGATGCGGCTGTCGATCGTGAGGTGCACATCGTCGCCAGCGACTGGTCGGCCGACCGCCGCATCGAGCAGATCCTGCGGCGTGTCGACCGCACGGGTGCCCGACAGCACGTGGTCCATCGCCGCCTCGAGCCCCGACTTCCCGAGCCGCACGCTCGAGTAGCCGACCAGGTGCGCCCCCAACGTGCCGTTCGGGTAGTGCCGCTCGAAGCCGCCCTTCGACGGCTCGGACACGGCGAGCGGGACGCCGTCGGCGGTCACGATGGCGCCGCGCTCCTGGCGCAGCTCCTCGGCGACACGACGCGTGTTGTACGGATTCGCGGCCAGCGCGGGCGCCTGGAACACCATGAGGAGTGTGAGGTTGGCGACCAGCACGACCATGAGCACCGCGAGGCTGGCGGCCACCGTGCTCATGCGTCCGGCGAGCGCCGCCCGGCCGAGGACGTGCGTGCGCGGTGCTGCCTCTACGACCGCGGGCGCCGAGTCACCCGCGCGCAGCAGCAGGGCGAGCAGGATGAAGTTCGAGAGTATCGAGCTGCCGCCGTAGCTCACGAACGGCAGGGTGATGCCGGTCAGCGGGATGAGCCGCGTGACGCCGCCGACGATCACGAACGTCTGCAGGCCGAACGTGGCGACGAGGCCGACCGCGGTGAACGCGGCCATGTCCGAGCGCGCGCGGACGGCGGTCACAAGGCCGCGCAGGCAGAACACCAGGTACGCGATGAGCAGTCCCGCCGCGCCCAGCAGTCCCATCTCCTCACCGATAGCCGAGAAGATGAAGTCGGTGGCGACGAAGGGGATGCGCGTCGGCACGCCTCGGCCGATGCCGGTGCCCGTCATCCCGCCTGCCGCGAACGAGAACAGCGACTGCACGAGCTGGAATCCCTTGCCCTGGGCGTCGGCGAAGGGGTGCAGCCATATCGCGACCCGGGTCTGAACGTGCCCGAACAGCAGGTAGGCGGCCGTCGCGCCGATGACGAACATCACGAGGCCGGCCACCACGTAGGCGGGTCGTCCGGTGGCCGCGTAGAGCATCACCAGGAACACGCCGAAGAACAGCAGGCTGGAGCCGAGGTCTTTCTCGGCGACGAGCACGACGAGCGAGACAGCCCACATGGCTACGACCGGTCCGAGGTGTCGCGCGGCCGGCAGCCAGATGCCGCCGACCCGATGCGTCGAGACCGACAGCACCTCGCGGTTCTCGGAGAGGTACGCCGCGAGGAACAGCACGATGAAGATCTTCGCGAGCTCGGCCGGCTGGAACGAGAACGCCCCGAATCGCAGCCACAGCTTGGCGCCGTTGACCTCGTGCCCGGCAATCGCGGGCAGCAGCAGCAGCGTCAGGCCGACGAGCATGATGGTGTACTTGTAGCGCGCGAGCCGTTCGAGCGACGGCACCGCCACGAGCGTGATGACCATGGCGATCACCCCACCGAACAGCCACATCACCTGCGGCCCGGCGAGCGAGTGGTCGAGCCGCGACACGAACGCGAGGCCGACGCCCGACAGCAGCGCCGAGAGTGGCAGTAGCGCGGGATCAGCATTCGGCGCGAAGAAGCGCAGCGCGATGTGCGCGGCGAGGAACGCGGCAAGCAGCCCGGCGGGGACGATGAGGTCGGCGAGCGTGAGACTCTCGCGCGTCGCGCCGTGCCACAGCGCGAATTCGAGCAGCACCACGGGCGCGGCCGCGAGCAGGAGGAGGAGCTCGACGTTTCGTCGCGACCGCATGGCTACTGCCCGGTCGGCGCGGAGGTTTCCTGTCCGCGCAGCGAGTCGACATACTCGTACGCTTGCGTGAGACCGTCCGTCGCGACACCGCGGCGCACCCGTTGCGCCTGGACGGGCGAGAGCGCGTCCACTGAGATGGTCGTCTGGAGTGCACGCCAGTGCAGGCGTACGCCGCCGTACTCTCCCGGTACGCCCCGGTACACCACCACGACGCCGCCCTCGGCCACTACGTAGGCGCGAGAGCGCGCGTACGCCCACCCGCCCCAGCTCGCCAGTCCCACGAACGCGATCGCCGCGAGCACCCACGCGATGATGCCGAGGAGCGCGCGCCGCCTCCCGGCCCGCTCGGGCTCCATCGGCGCGCCGCTGACGAGGTCGACGATGGCGACCGTGATGTTGTCGTAGCCGCCGACCGCGTTCGCCGAGTCGACCAGCGCGCGGGCGGCTGTCTCGGGGGCGGTGTCGTCGGCCAGGATGCTGGCGATCTCGGCGTCGGTGAGCATGGCGGTGAGACCGTCACTGCACAGGAGCAGCCGGTCGCCCGGCACGGCGGTGAGCTCGAAGGTGTCGACGAGCATGTTCGGGTCGCTGCCGAGGGCGCGGGTGATAACGCTGCGATTCGGGTGGACGCGCGACTCTTCTTCGGTCAGCTGACCGGCGCGGACCATGTCCGCGACCATCGAGTGGTCGGCCGTGAGCTGGCCCAGCTGCCCGTCGTGGAACAGGTACGCACGGCTGTCGCCGACGTGCGCGACGGCAATCCGCAGGCCTTCGACCATCGCCGCCGTCATCGTGGTGCCCATCCCGGCGCGCCCGCGGCCCTTGTCGGCGGCATCGATCACGGCGGCGTTCGCGGCGCGGACGGCGCGACCGAGCGCCTTCGGGTCGGGTCGGCGCGGTGCTTCGGCGACGAGCGTGTCGACGGCGAGAGAGCTTGCCACCTCGCCGGCCTGGTGACCGCCGAGGCCGTCGGCGACCGCGAACAGCGGCGGGTCCATGACGAGCGCGTCCTCGTTGTGAGAGCGGACGCGACCGACATCGGTGAGTCCGGCGTAGGGGAGCTTGGGTCGCGGCGTCATCGCCGCCGCACCTCCATGCTCACGCGGCCGATCTCCACCACGTCGCCGGGCGCGAGGCGAGTTGGCTGGTGGAGGGAGTGGCCGTTCAGCATGGTGCCGTTCGTCGAGCCGAGGTCCTCGATGACGAACGCGCCGTCGGCCGGTGCGATGGCCGCGTGGTGGGTGGAAACGAAGTCGTCGCCGAGCACGAGGTCGGCGTCGGGAGCGCGGCCGATCACGATGCGCCCGTCGAGCGGGACCTGCACGCCGAGGAGCTCCGCCGGCCCCTCGGTCACGGCGAGCGCGAGTCCCGCCGCGAGTCCCGCCGCGGGTGCTGCCACTTTGCCGCGCGCCTCGTTCACGGCGCGGAGCCCCGCGCGGACGGCGGCGAACAGGAACAGGTAGAGCAGCCCCATGAGCAGCAGTCTCCCGAACAGCAGGATGACGTCGATCATCTAGGTCGCACCGGGGCCGTGGTAGACGAGGCGCGTGACACCGAGTTCGACGATGTCGCCGTCGTTCAGGCCAGCGCGGTCGACCTGGTTGCCGTTCACGAACGTCCCGTTCGTCGAGCCGAGATCCTCGATCTCCCAGCCACCGGCGGGGAGCGCAACGAAGGCGGCATGGCGGCGCGAGGTGTTCGCGTCGGAGAGGCAGATGTCGCAGTCCTGCAGCCGTCCGACCACCATCCGGTCGCCCCGCAGCACGACGTCGTGCTGCAGCTCGCCGACGGTCACGGTGGCAAGCCCTTCGTAGGATGCGGCGGGCGCAGCGGGTCGCGGACGGGGCGCAGCCTCCTCGGGCGAAGCGAGCTCGGCGCTCACCCGGAAGCGGCCGAGCCGCAGGTCGTCGTGGACGGTGAACGTGACGACCGGCTCAGCTGCGAGGGTGTACCCCTCGGCACGAGCGTGATCGACGAGATAGGTGGCGAGTTCGCGCGAGAGCGTGGCGGTGAAGGTGCCGAGCTTGTCGGCGTCGTCGGGCGAGAGCGCCACGGTGTAGCGCAGCGGCGCGTAGATGGTGCCGACACCGACGACCCGGCCGTCGTCCATCGCCTTCGCGAGCGTCTTGGCCAGCTCGGCGGGCTGCACGGGCGAGCGGAATGCCCCGGCGAAGACGCCCTCGACCCCACGGGCCAGGCGGTCCTCGAAATCCGAGAGGATGCTCATCCGCGCGCGCCTTCCCGTGTCCCGACGACAGAGCCCCGATGGCCCCGCGCGGCCAGTCTACTCGTCTTCGCCGCGGAGCGGCGGGCCTGCGGCAACGACGACACCGAACAGTATAAGAGAGGCCGCTAGCTGCTGCAGGAGGGCGGCGTCGCTCCCCGCCACGTGCCGCAGCGCTCCCCATCCTGCGTACCCGCCGAAGAGGATGGCGAGACCGACCAGTCCGCCACCCGCCGAGGAGAGCCGCGTCGCACGCCGACACGCAAGCGAGCACACGGCGGCGGCGAGCCCCCACGCGAGCGCGGCGAGCGCGACGCCGGGGTCGAGCAGCGCACGCCACCAGCCGGGCGCGGCGTACGGCGCCACGAGCATCCGCGGCGCGACCGTGAGCAGCGGGGCCCCGGCTCCGGACGCAGCGGCAACCGCGCTGACCGCGAGCGACGAGAACGCCGCCGCGAGGGCCGCCGGTAGCGGCTCGAACGCGAAGCCCAGCAGCAGCGGCACGGCGAGCGCGAGCCGCGCGACCGCGAGTACGGGCGCGAACAGCGGCGCGAGGCCGTCGGCGTGGTTGTGCCGCGCGACGAGCACCCAGTGGGCCGTGCCGAGTACGACCAGCACGATGGCGGCCACGATCGCGTGCGAGGCGGCGAGTCCCGCGGCGAGTGCGACGATCGCGAGCGCGATGCCGATCGCGGGCACCAGCGCGGCCGCCAGCGCCACGAGCGCCGCGCCGCCGACGCGCGCGGTTGGCAGCGCCAGCAGCGGTGCGAGGCCGAGCCACGCCGCCCAGCCGCACAGCACGGCGGCGAGGCCGCGCCGCCCCAGCCCTGCGAGATGGCCGTAGCGGTCCCACAGCCCGAGCGTCTCCCCCGGCTCTCCCTCGGCCTGGTCCTCGCCGAGGAGATCGCGCGCTGTCTGAGCGAGCGACGCGAAGCCCTCGGCGGGATCGCCGAGCAGCGGCAGCAGATCGTCGGCGAAGGTGACGACGTCCACGAAGCGGTCGCTGGTGTCGGGCGACAGTGCGGTCAGCAGGATCTCGTCGACGTCCGCGCCGAGCTGCGGGCGGAACGCGGACGGCGCGGGCACCTCTGCGACGAGCGCTTTGAAGCGCGCGCCTTCGCGCGATCGCGACGCAAACGGATTCGCCCCGGTGAGCGACTCGAACGTCAGCGCCGCGAACGCCCACTCGTCGGTGCGCGCGTCTACCGCTCGGCCGTCGAGCTGCTCGGGCGCCATGTAGCCGACGGTCCCGCTCGACGCGTACGCGGTCCCGGCTGCGCCGGTGAGCGCCGCGATTCCGAAGTCGGCGACCTTGATGTCGCCCTCGCGGCTGATCAGCACGTTCTCCGGCTTCACGTCGAGGTGCAGCACGCCGTTCGCGTGCGCGTACGTGAGCGCCGAGGACACCGCGGCCACGACCGCCGCGAGTTCGTCGGCGTCGAGCGGACCGTCCTCGAGCACGTCGGCGAGCGACACGCCCTCCACGTGCTCCATCACGAGGAACGCTTCGTCCTCGTCGGTGTCCCACTCGAACACGGTGACGACGTTGGGGTGGTTGAGCATGGCCCCAGTGCGGGCCTCGGCGAGAGCGGCGCGCGCTGCCGCGGACCGCGCGCCAGGAGGCAGTGGGAGGCGCTTTACGGCGACTCGACGCGCCATGCGCGTGTCGAATGCCAGAGTTACTGAGCCGTGCCCACCTTCGCCGAGCTCGGCGAGTGGACGGTACCGGTCGAGAATGAGCGGCTTTTCCACGTTGTCTCCTGCGTCGCGCCCGAGGCGATGTTAGCAGAGGTGGAAGGAGTTACCTTCGCGGAGCCGAAGTGTGCCCGTACCCGGCGTGCGTTGGTCGGGTACGGGGGTAATGGGTCACTCTCGCTCAAAGGCACTACCGTCGAGGGGGGCGGCAGTGGCGAGTGACTTCGCAGGTGAGATCGGCAACCTCATAGCATTCGCGGAGGTGCTTCCCGCCGCGGTGGCGCTGCTCGACGAGCATGGCGTGGTGCTCTACGCCAACCCGCTCGCGCGCGGGCTGCTCGGCGAGGAGGCGGTCGGACAGTCGTGGCGCGATCTCGCCGACGACGTCTTCGACGGACCTCAGCGCGCGATCGACGCCTCGCGCGATCCGGTCCTCGACGTCCTGGCCGAGCGCGAGCCGTGGGCGTCGCGCGAGATGCGGACTCGGCGTCGTTGGGGCTCGGACCAGCGCGTGTTGGTGTCGGTGTTCGGCCTGACGCTGCGGGGCCTGGCTGGCGCCGTCCTCATGTTCGCCGACGGCGCCGTCGCACGGCGCACGCGCCGACTCACCGACGTCCTCGGCGAGCTGGAATCCCACGCTAATCTCCTGCAGGCGATCCTTCGCGGCTCTCAGCAGGCGATTGCGCTGCTCGACGGCGTCGACCTCCGCGTGCGGTGGGGCAACGAGGCGTTCAAGACGATGCTCGGCCTGCCGACCGACGCATCGGTCGCCTGCCGTCCGTTCGCCGAGCTGTACCCCGATGCCGACACCAGCGGCATGACCGCGATCTTCCGCGGTGTCGCCGCAGGCGGTGAGTCGTACGAGGCGCACGAGGACGAGTGGCCGGTCGCGCGCGACGGCGTGCCCAACCGGCTGCTTGCCGAGTACTGGGACTGGTCGCTCGCGCCCGTCCCGCGCGCGGACGCGCCCGCGCCCGACCTTCTGCTGCTCGCGGCGAACGTGACGCACACCGTGCTCTCGCATCGACGGACCGAAGGCCGACTTCGCGAGCTCGAGGCCGTGCTCGCGCACATGAGCGACGGCGTCATCATGGCCGACCACACGATGATGTCGGCGAACCCCGCGGCGCGCCGCATCCTCGGCCTGCCCGACGACACGCCGAAGCGGTTCCGGATGAGCGACCTCCTACGCGCGGTTCGCTTCGAGGCGCTCGACGGCCGCCCGCTCGAGACCGCCGAGGACTGCTCGTTCCTGCAGCTGATCAGCGGGGACAGCGTCGACGGCCGAGAGATGTACGTCATCGGCAGGGACGAAGTGCGCCGCGTCCTGTCGCTCACCGGTACCATGGTGGTTTCTGCGGACGCGTCGCCGTTCGTCGTCATCAGCATCCACGACGTCACCGTGCGCAAAGACCTCGAGCGCCGCTTGACCGAGGAAGCCGAGCTCGACCGCGCTCTCAATCGCGTCAACACGGCGATCGGTGCCACGTTCGACGCACGCGACATCCTCCGCCGGTCCGGGGAGGAGGCGGCACGGGCGCTGCAGGGTGACGGCGCGTTCGTGGTCTCCCACCTCGGCGGGGAGTGGCTGCTGCGCGAGGCGTGGGGCCGTTGCGAGGGTCGCGCGGGAGTCGAGTGGTCGGCCACCGACATCCAGCCGCTCGCACTCGCAGCGCAGGCGCGCATGCCGGTCTTCGTCGAGGACATCGCAGCAGAGCCCGGCCTCGACGTCCCGCCCAACCTCGGCGGCGCGCTCGTGGTCATCCCGTTCGTCGTGCGCGGGAACGTTCGGTCGGTCGTGTGCGTGGTCTATCCCGCGCCGCGCACCTTCAGCAAGGCCGAGGAGGACTTCGTCGACAAGCTCATGCAGTCCGTCTCGCTGTCGCTCGAGAACGCGCGGCTCTACATGATCGAGCACCGCATCGCGGAGTCGCTGCAAGAGTCGTTGCTCGCCCTGCCCGACAAGGTCGACCAGATCGACTTCTCGTACCTCTACCGGCCGGCCAAGGACACGGCGCGTGTTGGCGGCGACTTCTATGACATCTTCGAGCTCGATGAAGATCGCGTGGCGTTCCTCATCGGCGACGTGTCGGGAAAGGGCCTCGAGGCTGCCGCGATGACCTCGCTGGTGAAGAGCACGCTAAAGGCGCACGCCTATGGCGGCGACTCGCCGGCGACGACCATCGCCAAGACGAACGCCATCATCGTGCGAACCTCCGCGCCGGAGTCGTTCTCGACGGTCTTCTTCGGCATCCTGTCGCGCGGAACCCGGCAACTCGTCTACTGCGGTGCCGGCCACCCGCCCGCGCTGCTGCTCACCGCGGCCGGCACAGTTCGTCCGCTCGAGACCCGTTGCCCGGTGCTCGGTGCGTTGCCCGAAGCGGCGTATGTGGACTCGTCCACGCTCCTCTTGCCCGACGACCGCCTCGTCCTATACACCGACGGCATCACCGAGGCACGCCGCGAGAAGGAGCTCTTCGGCGAGACGCGGCTCGCGGAGTTGCTCGAGCGGCGGGCGGATGTGAGCGTGCACGACATCCCGCAGGCGCTGCTAAGCGAGGTCAGCGAGTTCGCCGAAGGTCGCCTCCACGACGACATCGCCCTGCTCGCGCTCTCGCTTCAAGCGGCCGCCCGGACCGCCAGCCTGCCCGTGCCCGAGGACGAGGCGCCCCAGGCCTCCTAACGGCACGTCCGGCGCCGCTTTCGCCCCGCGACTGGCCGCATTCGCTCTGTATGCGTCTGGCAGAATGACGTATACGGAGTCGTCTGCGGCTGCCGTCTGCCGACGCTATAGGTTTATTCACCGCACATTCGGGCCGTTTGCCAGTGCCATGCACTGTGACTGGATGGTAAACTCCGTCTGATTTCACCCCACAGGAATCGTACGGGAGGTTGGAGGGACCATGAAGAGGCACGCAAAGTTCGTCGCTGTGCTCCTCGCCGTAGCGCTGGTCGCCGCCGTCGCGTTGAGCGGATGCTCGAACGCGAACAAGAGCGGTGTTGCAGGCGGCGAGGGAACGGTAGAGACGCTCAAGATCGGCGTTCATACGTCGCTCACGGGGCAGCTCGCCGACTACGGGTTCGCCGCTAGCGAGGCGCTCAAGATCGCGGCGAAGGATCTCGGCGAGGTCAAGATCGGCGACAAGACCTACAAGGTCGAGCTGGTCATCAAGGACGACAAGGGCGAAGAGGCCGAGGCTTCGGTCGTCGCGCAGTCGCTTGCCGACGCAGGCGTCAAGGGTGTCATCGGCGGTCTGACGTCGGGTGCCACCAACGCCGCGCTCCCGATCTACCAGGGCGCGACCATTCCGGTCATCTCCGGTTCCGCCACGAACCCGGACATCACCGACAAGGGCGGCTTCAACAACTTCTTCCGCACCTGCCTCCGCGACGACCTTCAGGGCAAGGCCATCGCTGAGTGGGCCGTCGAACTGGGCGCCAAGAAGGTCGTCGTCATGGACGACAAGGGCGACTACGCTGTGGGCCTCGGCAACGCGGTCGAGCAGAACCTCAAGGCCAGCAACGTCAAGGTCGACCGCGAGGCTGCCGAGGCGGGCACGAGCGACTTCTCCGCGCAGGTCTCGAACATCAAGGACTTCGCGCCGGACCTCGTGATCTTCACCGGCTACCACCGCGACGCCGGCCTTCTGCGTAAGCAGATGGTCGAAGCCGGTCTCAAGGACACCAAGTTCATGGGCGGCGACGGCATCAAGTCGAACGAGATCGTCGGCGAGGCCGGCGGTGCCGCGAACGTCGCGGGCGTACTGTGCACGTTCGGCTCGCTCAGCTCTGAGCAGATGCCGGGCTACGCCAAGTTCGCAGCGGACTTCAAGGCTGCCACCAGCAAGGACGCCGGCCCCTACGCCGAGAACAACTACGACGCGCTGGGCGCTCTCATCGACGCGATGAAGGCCGCCGGCTCGACGGACGGCGCCAAGGTCATCGAGGCGCTCCACACGACCCAGCACGCCGGTATCCTCGGCACGTTCGGGTTCGACAGCAAGGGCGACATCGCCATCAAGGGCGCCGAGGGCACCGGGGCAATTCCGCGGTTCGAGCTCGTCGGCTCCGAGTGGAAGTACCAGAGCAAGTAGCGGGTGTACAGTAGCAGCACTCGAGGGGCGCCGGGTCCAGCCCGGCGCCCCTCGGTACGCCTCCGAGGACTTGGAGCGTGGGTGTAGTTGGATCAGCTTCTCTCTTTGACCGTGAGCGGTCTGACCGTCGGCATGATCTACGCGCTGATCGCGCTTGGATACACGATGGTCTACGGCGTTCTCGAGTTCATCAACTTCGCGCACGGTGAGGTCTTCACCGTCGGCGGCTACATCGCCGCACTGTTCCTCATCTGGTCGGGCGTCAACGACGGCACGCCGTTCGGCGCGAAAGTCGCCTTCTTCGCGCTCGCGCTCGTCGCGTCCATCGCACTGACCGCCGGGCTCGGCTGGCTTATCGAGCGGCTCGCCTACCGACCGCTGCGGGGCGCGTCGCGCATCATCCCGCTGCTGTCGGCCATCGGCGTGTCGCTCATCCTGCAGAACCTCATCATCGTGGTCGTCGGACCGAACCCGGTCATCATGCCGACCTCGGTGGTCCCGTCGGGCTTCATCACCATCGGCAACACCCGGATTCGAATTCTCGCGCTGATCATCATCGCGGTCTCGATCGTGTTGATGGGGGCGCTTACGTGGCTCATCAAGGGCACGCGGATCGGCAAGGCCATGCGCGCCACATCGCAGGACATGGAAGCCGCCGAAATGATGGGCATCGACACGAACAAGACGATCTCGTTCACGTTCGTCGTCGGCTCGGGCCTTGCCGCCATCGGCGGCTTCTTGGTCGCGATGTTCTACGGGTCGCTCCGGTTCGACACGGGCTTCCTCTACGGCCTTAAGGCGTTCACCGCGGCCGTCCTCGGCGGGATCGGCAACATCCCTGGCGCCGTCGTCGGTGCGCTCATCCTGGGCCTCGCCGAGAACTACGGCGTCGGCCTGCACCTCGCCCAACTCGCGTGGATCGTGCTCGCGGGCGCGGCGCTTGGGTTGTACGTCCAGATGGTGCGCGCGCCGCGCCGCCGGCTCGCCCATATCGTGGAGGGCAAGCGCACCCCCGAGTACGAGCGCGAGGTGCTCGGCAACTACCGGTTCACCCCGGTTGTCGCCGTACGCCGCGTCCTCGGGCCGCGCACGGACGCGCTACTCGACGTTTCGGCCCGCCACGCGATACGCCTCATGATCGGCAATGTCGCGCTGCTGGCGATCGCTGCGGTCTTCCTCGTCAACGGTGCCGCTAAGTTCTCGACGCAGTGGCAGCACGTCATCTCGTTCGCCACGCTGATAGTGGTGCTCATGTTCCGGCCGTCCGGACTCTTCGGCGACTCCGTCCAGGAGAAGGTGTAGCGATGAGCGAACCCAACACCGGCCTCCGAGGCGTCTTCGCCCGTATCCCGCGATGGGCCTACGTCCTGGGCGCGCTCCTGGTGGCGCTGATCTTCCCGCAGTTCCTGAATCTCGGCATGGACATGGTGTGGATGCGCGTCGCCGACCGCGCGCTCGTCTACGTGCTGCTCGCCATCGGCCTCAACCTCGTGATGGGCGAGACGGGCCTGCTCAACCTCGGCTACGTGGCGTTCTTCGCGGTCGGGTCCTACACGACGGCCATCCTGTCGTCGCCGAAACTCGGCTTCCACGTGCCGTTCCTGGTGCTGGTGCCGCTGTCGATCGTGGTCGCGATGCTGGTGGGGCTCCTGATCACCACACCGACACTGCGGCTGCGCGGCGACTACCTCGCGATCGTGACGCTCGCTTTCGGCGAGATCACGCGCATCACGTTCAACAACTTGGAGGGCGTGACCAACGGTCCGAGCGGCCTGCCCGGCATCTACCATCCCGCAGTGGGTCCGCTGAGCGTCGTCACCCCGTCCGGGTTCTACTACCTGATCCTCGCCGCGATCGCGGTCGTGATCGTGTTGCTCACCAACCTGAAGAACTCGCGCATCGGCCGAGCGTGGAACGCGCTACGCGAGGACGAGATCGCCGCCCACCACACCGGCATCCAGCCCATGAAACTCAAGCTGCTGTCGGTCGTGATCTCCGCCGGCATCGCGGGTCTCGCCGGCTCGCTGTTCGCGTACTACCAGAGCTTCATCAACCCGAGCTACTTCGTGTTCCGCGAGTCGGTCTACGTGGTGTGCATGGTCGTCCTGGGCGGAATGGGGTCGATTCCCGGCGCGGTTGTCGGCGCACTCGCGCTCTCCTCGCTGCCGGAGTTCGTGCGACAGGCCTTCAGCAACTGGCTGCCGAACACGTTCCCGGGCATCGCGTCCTCGCCGGCCGTTGCGTCGTTCCTCTCCGAGTTCGACCGCTACCGCATGCTGCTCGTCGGCATCGTGATCGTCATCATGGTGATCCTGCGTCCCGAGGGACTGCTGCCCGACAAGCTGTGGCGTCGCGAGGTCCACGAAGAGGACCCGCGCGAACAGGAGAAGACGCGCCAGGCGCTCTTCGACGTCGAGTCCGGCCGCCAGGACCTGGAGGCATAGCATGGCGATTCTTGAGGTCCGCGGTATCACCAAGACCTTCGGCGGCCTGAAGGCGGTCGACGGGCTCAACTTCGAGGTCAACGAGGGCGAGGTCGTCTCGATTATCGGGCCGAACGGGTCGGGTAAGACGACCGCGTTCAACATCATCTCCGGCCTGTACGAGCCGGACTTCGGCGACATCCTGCTCGACGGCGAGTCCATCGCCGGGCTGCAGCCGCACCAGGTTCACGAGCGCGGCGTCTCGCGCACGTTCCAGATGCTGCGTCTCTTCGGCAACATGACGGTGCTCGAGAACGTGCTGGTCGGGATGCATACGCGCTCGAAGGGCGGGCCGCTCGCCGCCATGCTGCGTCTGCCGACTGTGCGGCGTGAAGAGGAGCGGATGCGGGAGCGCGCGCAGGAGATCCTGTCGTTCTTCCCCGGTCGCTTCTCAGGGGCTCGGCAGGGGCACGCGGCCTCGTCGCTGTCGTACGCGAACAGGCGTCGGCTCGAGATCGCGCGTGCAATCGCGAGCGACCCGAAGCTGCTGCTGCTCGACGAGCCGGTAGCCGGCATGAACCCGATGGAGAGCAACGAGGTCATGAACCAGATCAAGGAGCTGCGCACGCGCGGCTACACGATCCTCATGATCGAGCACGACATGAAAGTCATCATGGGAGCGTCAGATCGCGTCATCGCGATGGATCACGGCGTCAAGATCGCCGAGGGCGCTCCCGAGGACGTGGCGAACGATCCGCAGGTGGTGGAGGCATACCTTGGCAAGCGTGGCGCAGCTCAAGCCTAACGCGGGAGCCGACGGGCGCACGACGCTCCTCGAGTTCCGCGACGTCCGGACGCACTACGGCCGGATTCCAATCCTCAAAGGCGTGAACTACCGGATCGGCGCCGGCGAGATCGTCTGTCTGCTCGGCGGTAACGCGTCGGGCAAGTCGACGACCATGAAGACGATCCTCGGCATCGTTCGACCGACGAGCGGCGACGTCGTCTACGACGGCACCGTCATCAACGGCCTCCGCACCGCCGAGCGCATCAAGCGCGGCATCGCGACCGTGCCCGAGAATCGTCGACTGTTCCCGCACCTCACCGTGCTGGAGAACCTCGAGATGGGCGCCTACACGCGCAACGATCCGCAGGGCGTGCGCGAGGACCTCGACATGGTGTTCGAGCTGTTCCCGCGCGTGCACGAGCGGCGGTCGCAGCGCGCGGGCTCGATGTCGGGCGGCGAGCAGCAGATGGTCGCGATGGGCCGGGCGCTCATGTCGCGGCCGCGGCTGATCATCATGGACGAGCCGTCGATGGGTCTGGCCCCCGCGCTCGTCGACAGCAACTTCGACATCATCAAGCGCATCAACAAGGAGCAGGGCGTGGCGATCTTCGTCGTCGAGCAGAACGCCTCTGCTGCGCTGTCGATCGCGCATCACGGGTACGTGCTGCAGGCGGGCAATGTCGTGCTCGAGGGCGCCGCCGAGGACCTGCTCGCGAACGAGGAACTGCGCCGGGCCTACCTCGGCGAGGCGTAGAGACACCGCCGACGGGAGGCCGCAAGCCCCTTCCCGATGAAGGCGACCAGTGTTACCATTTCGGCTTGCGCTACGCGGGTGTGGCGGAATGGCAGACGCGCATGGTTCAGGTCCATGTGGGGGCAACCCCGTGAAGGTTCAACTCCTTTCACCCGCACCACGGCAACGAGCACGGCCCCGGATCGCTCCGGGGCCGTTGTGCTTTCTGCTTGCGGGGTCAGCGTCCGACGAAGAGCTGCTCGGGCGTCCTCAGCAGCAGTACCTGCACCGGGATGGGCGGTCGCTTTTGCGTCCGCCCATCATCTCGCTCTCAATCGGCGTCGCGCGCGCGTCGATGCTCCTCGAAACCGGCACCCAACCGCCGATCGATGGGCAGTGGACACCGATGTCGAACGCGTACGCACCGGTGCGAGGCAAGTGCACCTTCTGGCGCGAGAGCACCGACCCCGAGGACGAGTACGACCCGCGTCTGCGGGCCGCGGAGAAGCGCGTCAACTGCTCGTGCTTCGTCGAGGGCTATGGCTGGCGCCTGGCTACCGAGGCGCTGCCTGAGGACTGCCCCTATTCCCGCCGTTGCCGCTACTACATCCGGTGCTGGTAGCGCGGCTATCCGTGGTCGCGGTGCATGATGTCGACGATCGTGCGCAGTTTCGCCGTCTTGGCCTTCCGCTGACGCTGGAGCAACTCGCGCTGGTTCGGGTCAAGGAACGCTTCGACCGCATCGCCGAGCTCCGACGGCTTGAACGGCTTCGTCATGAAGTCGACGAGCCCGTCATCCATCGCCTCGAGCTGGCCCTCGAACTCGCCGACGGCCGATAGGTGGATGATCGGAATGTCTTTCGTGCGCGCGTCGGCGTGCAGCCGCTTGCGGACCTCTTTGCCGTCCATGTGCGGCATCATGATGTCGAGGATGATCAGGTCGGGGCGCTGGGTCGAGGCCATCGCGATGGCCTCCATGCCGTTGCCTGCCGTGGTCACGTCGAAACCGCGGTTTCGCAGCGTCACCGCTACGAGTTTGCAGATGGACGGGTCGTCGTCGACTGCGAGGATCCTGCCTTTCGTGGTCACTGCTCAGGCCCCTTTCTCGGTAGCCAGCACGGTTGCGACCTGTTCCACCAGGTCCTTGGGGGTGAACGGCTTGCAGATGTAGCATTCGGCGCCGCATTCCAAGCCTGTTGCCTGCTCGCTTTGTTGGCTCTTGGCCGAGAGCATGACGACGGGAATCGCCAATGTATCCTCGTCGGCCTTGAGGCGCTGAACCGCCTCGAATCCGGTCATGAGCGGCATCATCACGTCCATCAGGATGAGATCGGGCTGCTCGCCGCGGGCAATCTCGATGCCCTGGATGGCGTCCGGCGCCTCGAGCACGTCGTGGCCCGCTCGCGTGAGCGCGAACGCGACCAGCTTCACGATGTGCGGCTCGTCGTCGACGACGAGGATGCGGCTCATACGACCTCCGATTCCGTTGTCGGCCCGGGCTGCGCGAGCGGGACGGTGCCCAGCGCTGCCGGCACGCCGAGGAGCGCGTCGATGCGTTCGACGATGTCCTCGGGGGAGAAGGGCTTCGTGACCTGGCCGGCGGCGAGATTGAGGATGTCGATCTTGTCGCGGTCGATGCGGTGGGCGGTCATCACCACGATCGGCACGTCCTGGAGCGCGGGGTCGGTCTTCACCGACTTGATGACCTGATAGCCGTCCATGACGGGCATCCGCAGGTCGAGCAGCATGAGATCGATCTTGCCGACGTGCAGCGCCGCCATCGCCTCAGCGCCGTCGTATGCGGGCACGACCGCGAAACCTTTCGACTTCAGCGAGCGCGACAGCACGCCGACGATGTCGCGATCGTCATCGACGACCAACACCCGCGGCGAGGCGATCGCGCCGACCAAGTCGTCTACGATCCGCGTGAGCCGCCCGTGGTCGATGGGCTTCTCGAGGTAGTCAGCGGCGCCGAGTCGGCAGCTGCGCCCTTCGTCGCAGACCACGGACAGCACGAGCACGGGAATGTTCGTGGTCTCGGGGCAGTCCTTGAGCTGCTGCAGCAAGTCGAACCCGTCGGCGTCATCGAGCATGACGTCGAGCGTGATCACCGTCGGCTTCCAGCCACGTGCCAGGTCGAACGCGTCGCGGGCGGAATGTGCCGCGACCGTGACGTAGCCGCGCTTGCGCAGGTACGTCTCGACCAGCGCCGTGATCTCCGGGTCGCGGTCCACGACGAGCACCTTGCCCCCGCCCGCGGGCCCTTCGAGCTCGGGAGTCCGCACGAGCTCCGCCGGGGCGGTCGGCAAGGAGAAGCTGAACGTGCTGCCCTTGCCCAGTTCGCTTCGCACCCAAATGCGTCCGCCCAGCAGCTCGATGATCGTCTTGCAGATGGACAGTCCCAGGCCCGTGCCGCCGATCTCGCGGGTCATCGACGAGTCGACCCGGAAGAACTTCGAGAAGAGGTTGCGCTGGTCGTCCTTGGAGATGCCGAGGCCGCGGTCCTTCACCGACACCACGACCTCGCGCTCGCTGGAGCGCGCGCCGATCGTGACGGTCCCGCCCTCGGGCGAGTACTTGATCGCGTTGCTGATCAGATTCATCAGCACCTGGCCGACCCGGTCCCGGTCGCCCGCCGCCTTCGCTAGTGCGTGAGGCAGACGTAGCTCGATCGGCGTGCCAGTCTGATCGAGCACCGCGCGGAACGTATTAGCTGCGCCGGTGATCACCTCGCGCATGTCCAGCGGTTCCACCTTCAAGTGGATCCGCCCTGACTCGATGCGCGAGATGTCGAGCAGTGCGTTGATGAGTTCCACCAGCCGGTCGGTGTTCTGCTTGACGATGCCGAGGAACTCCGCCTGAATCTCGTTGATCTCGCCGGCCTCGCCATCGAGTACGAGGTCGATGTAGCCCTTGATCGACGTCAGCGGCGTGCGCAGCTCATGACTCACCGTGGAGACGAACTCGTTCTTCATCTGCGCGATCTCTTGCTCGGCGGTGATGTCGCGCAGGCTCGTCACGCAGCCCGCATACTCGCCGGCGCGCCCGATCACCGGGTTCGTCCGGGCCTTCACGATGCGAGGCGTCGGCCCGTCGAGGGTAAGTTCGCGCACGTCCTCCATCCCCGACTCCTCGAGCGGCCCGCGGTTGTGCTGCAGTACGGCGCAGCCGAGGCACGCCTCCATCTTCTCGCGGAAGCTCTGCGCGCGGCCCTGGTCGCACACCGTTCCGGTCAGCCGCCAGCACCGCAAGTCCCCGGCAGCGTAGGCGGGACACTCCGTGCGGCCGCAGTCACGCAACGTCCAGCAGGGCTTCGCGTCGTCTGGGTCCGCCGGCTTGATGCGGAGCAGCTCGCTCATCGTCGTCTTCTTGCCGACGATCTGGCGAGCCTTTACGCCGAGCATCTCGCACGCCGCCGGATTGACGTACGTCACGCGATCGTCGGGGGAGAAGACGACGAGTCCGTCTCCCGTGCTTGCGAGGACGGCCTCCGCATTCACGCGCTGCTCGGCGAGCGCGGTGTCGTCCCTCAGGGCGACGACGATCGCGTCGTCCTCGGCGAGGGGGGCGAGGGTGCACGCCAGCGTGCGGTCGGTCAGCTCGAGTAAGAACGGTCGACGCGAGCGTCGCTTCCGCGTGGCGGCCTGTCGGGCGGCGGCCTCGAGCGCAGTGGCGCCGAACGAGGAAGGTGGAGCGCCGAGGACCGCGCCCGCTTCGTGCCCGAGAAGGGTGATCGCCCCTGGGGTGGCGTGCCGTACGCGCAGGGACGCAGCGTCGAGTACCAAGAATCCCTCGGCGGCACAGTCGATCATTGCATTCAGAAGCCGGGGCGATGCCGGCCGAGCGCCTTTGGGCATGCCGCACT